>Ga0256914_1000089_pt1 | contig 86368 bp, 79 predicted proteins | sample HulkmetaG_FD_191571 | JGI IMG/M metagenome (GOLD analysis project Ga0256914, IMG submission 191571) | Hydrothermal chimney microbial communities from Main Endeavour vent field at the Juan de Fuca Ridge, Pacific Ocean - Hulk | ecosystem: Environmental > Aquatic > Marine > Hydrothermal vents ...
ATCCAATAGCCTGTGAGATAATAAAAGGCAACGAAGCGGATGTAAACAGTTTTGAGAAGATTGTAGAAAAGATAAAGAGCAAATACACCATAGGCAAAATCATATGGGTGGCAGACCGAGGAATGATATCAAAGAAAAACATAGAACGCCTAAATGAACTGAAGCAGGAATATATATTGGGAGTAAGAATGAGACAATTTGACAAACAGAGGCGCAAAGAACTGCTAAATCCAAAAGACATGTGGGAAGTTAGGGATAATTTATATGTAAAAGAAGTGGAGAAAGAAGGCGAAGGCAGATACATAATTTGTTACAACCCAGAAGAAGCAGCAAACAGACACCATAAGCGGATAGCGTTTAAACATCACTTAAACAAAAAGATATCCAGCAGAACAGCCAAAGACTGGATGATAAAAAATGGGTATAAGAAATATATAGAATTTGAAGGGGAAGTATATCTTAATGAGGAGAAATTACACGAAGAAGGCCAATATGATGGATACTGGGTGTTGATAACAAACACTGCCCTCAGCAGTCAGGAAGTTGCGCTGCATTACAAGGGGCTATGGCAAATAGAAGCAGGGTTTAGGGATCTAAAGAGCGAATTAGAGACATCACCTATCTATCATTACAAAGAAGAACGAATAAAGGCACATGTTTTTATTTGTTTTTTAGCGTTAATATTAAAGATAACGTTAAAAAAGAAGATAAAAGCTATTGATGCAGATGTGAGTTTTAATGAAGTACCGCCAAGGATATTGTTTTACAATAGAGATAGCAAATGTAGTGTCCCGTCTGCCTGTGGTGCATCCTCTCTCGTCGATAAATAGTCTTTTTTTAACCTCCAACTGTCAAAGTTGCGATAGTAGGGTGTAAACTATAGTATATGAAGAATAAAAACAATTTTATTATGTTAAACCTTTGTGATTTTCCCAGCTTGAATACAACTTGTACATACATGAACTCTTTTAATTGTACCGTTTAAATTAATTCTTACACGTTGGAGATTAGGTAAAAAACGCCTAAGAGTCTTTCCTACAATCTTGGAACCTGCACCACCTTTTCTTTTTACCATACCGCGTCTTTTATATTTTACTCCAGGCAAGTATCCTTTCTTACATATTTCACAAACTTTTGGCATAATAGTCTCTCCTCTTTTATTATGTAATGAAATAATCTATCAAATTACAATATATATGAAGTATAGCGAAAAAATTTTTTTTGTCAAGTAGTGGATATATATATGTTACCATTTTTTAGACACGTATAATTGAGTAAAATTTGTTTTATTTAGTAAAATCAGTATAAAAATCAAAAATAACACATATTATTTGTGAAACTAAGTAGTACGTCAAGTAAGTATGTTTTTAATAAAATATATATTAACAGTACTCTTAGTCCCAGTCTACCTAAAAAATATATAAGAGTATTACTACTTTTTGACACTTTATTAAATAATTGGAACCATAACTTTACTCCAAGTATGATTAGGAAAGGGATAGCAGATAATATATATCTTGATTGATAGTTGCCCCACATAATAAAGAAGGTTAGAATAATTCCAGCAGAAATACTTATAAGAGAGGCTTCGGGTTTCCTATTAGGAGTGTAAGAGAATAGATAAATAAATGATAAGGTATATATAAAAGAGTACTCTATGAGCCGTCTAAAATAAAAAGAAGGGGTTTCGTTTAAGAAGACCCCAAACATCCATGAGGTAAATGGAATATGTCTCGGTTGTAAGCTATGTAATAAAGCATTTTTAAGAAATATGCATATTATAGTTAAAATAAGGATGTAGGAAAGACTAGATAATATATTATTATTTTTTATATTCTTATTATTAGTAAAATAATACCAGATATTTGATTTGTTATTCTTTTTGATTTTTTTATATAATATAGTTCCTATACCAGCAAGAAGAAAAATTGGAATGATTTTTGAAAGCCGTTTTATATCTTTTACTAATGCCAATAATTCAGGATGTCTTAATACTGACTTTATCCCATATACTTTATAATTCCAATAAAACCAAGGCATAAGCATAATAATTGGAAGGCCTAGAGATATAATAAAATATTTATTTTTAAATAAATTTTTTTTGTAGATTATAGCAAATATTGTTATTGCTATAGTAATAAGAATACCTGTATACTTAGTGTTAACTGCCAAGCCTGCAGAAATTCCACTTAATATAAATAGCCAATTTTTATTATATTTTAAAGCGGAAATAAACAGTACTGCAGATAGTAGGACAAAAAAGGCTATTGTTGTTCCCATCCATACCTTTTGGGAGCACATGATGGTAATTGGATCTAACCATAAAAACAAAGCAGATATTAATCCTATTTTCCAGTCAAAAATCAAAGTGGCTAATAAATATATGAGAGGTATCATTAATATCCCGGCAGTTAATGATATATATTCTGCAGATAAAAGTTTATCTCCAAATATTCTTATAGAGAAGCTGATAAGCAGTGAGAATACAGGCGGATGTTTAAAAAGTGGTTCAGAGAAATATTTAGGTAATTTCCTTCCGCTGGCCATGAGTTTTTTGCCATAGGGAATTGTATTGTAGTCAAGGATGTTTTTGGCCATCTGGGAGCCCATTGTATAATAAACTATTTCATCTATTGTGCGCATTTGATGCTTTTTAAAATTATTTAACCGTATAATAAAGGCAGATATACTAAGAAAGGTGAGTGTTAAAAATATTAAAAATTTTTTTATGATTTGTCTTTTCATGGATGGGAAATAATTAAGAATTAATAAAAATTGTTACTTTCTGCCTGCCGTGTTATTCTAAACAAAACAAAAAACTGAGATAGAAATATTACGCTAGGCAGGAATGATATTTAATATTATTGGAATATTATTTTTAAGTATTCAAATATCTACGAATATGGCCTTTCCTTTCTTCACATATAGGTGGCTCCCATGTGATATTACGTCCAAAGCATACACCCATTTGTTCATGAAATGCTATAATACGTGGATCCACATATCTTTGTTTTATTGCCTTGTGAGCATCTATATATTCTATTTTTCCACGGCTGACTCCTACTATAGTTACACCGCTTTTGCCTTCATGCAATAATATAACTGCCCCGGCACCTACTTCCTTGCCAAAATTAACGTCATATACAGAGGAGTCTCCACATCGGACTAAATGACCGGGAGATACGGTTCTTACCTCTGGTATTTCGTAGAGATCTTTAACAAACATTTTTTGCTCTTTCATAAACTGTTTTATCTCCGGATCAGTTTTTAATCTTTTAGTAAGTTCATCGCAAACATATTTACCGGCTCCTGCCAATCTTTTATGCCCAAATGCATCTGTTCCAGCTGATTTGTCATAAAGTTCACCGCCGTCAGCTTTTTTAAGCCCTTCAGCTACTAAAATTAGATAGGTCCCCGCTTTAACATCACTCGATGCAACCCTAGACATAAAGGTTTCTTTACAATCTTTATATAAAATATCAAAATCAACAGGCACTTCTGGTATCAATATGGCATCGGCATCAGCTGCTATACCAGCTCGAAATGCGGTATGTCCGGCATATCTTCCGAATACCTCCATTACTATAATTCTGTTATGTGTCCGGCCAGTGGTTTTTATATCATCTACAAAGCGTGCTATGCGATTGACTGTAGAATCAAAACCTACAGAATACGTTTGTAAGTCTAAATCCATCGTTTTGGGTGCATGTACACATTTAATCCCTTGTTCTGCTAGGTCTATCATTACCTTTCCTGTATCATCCCCACCGCTAATGACCAGTCCTTCTAATTTAAATTTTTTAAGACCGGCTTTTATTCTTTTGTACTTATCGGGATCTGCAATCTTTGCTATTTTTACACGAGAATGTCCTGCCTCAGAGCCTGCAGCATTTGCATTTACGGAATCTATCCTTTCAGGAGTTAATTCAACAAGTTTATCAAATTCTACTAAATTATACAGGCCCGCATATCCATTGGGAATTACAAAACAAGATGTCCCATATCTCCTTGCCATTAATGCGGTTCCTTTAAGTACAGCATTAAGTCCACCACAATCGCCTCCACTTGTAATTATTCCTATTTTTTTCATTTTGTTTCTCCTTAAAGTTGATATAATTTTAATAGCTCTTTAATTTAAAAGGAAATATGCTAAAATATTATATATAAAAAAAATAAAAATAATATAATATTTTTTAATTTTTAAAGAATAAAATTTATATTAGGAGAAAGATAGATGGAGGGGAAAAATTATCATCAAGGAATTAGTAAAACTCGCAGGGGAAAACGTGTAAAGGGTGTGGTTGCTGATTATTCTTTGAGTGAGGAATCAGTCCATAGACAAACTGTTTTTATTAAGGATCTTAGTGCTTATGGGGTATGTATTTATGCTCAACGTAAAATAGATATTGATACTATTTTGTATATGAATTTATATTTTTCTGGAAATCCTCAGGCTTTTGAAGTAAGGGGTAGAGTCGTATGGCAAAGTATGTCAGAATATTTGGGGTATCACTGTGTGGGTATAGAATTTTTTGGTCTTTCTCAGGATGAGCAGGATAAATTATTGAAATATATATCTTCTATTTTATCTTAAAAACGCTATATTCATCCTTTACATCTGCGTAAAATTTTGGTATACTTATGCTTCATTATTCGAGAAGGAGCTAAATTTCCATGGTTTGTTGGGTATTTAAGCCGGCGTAGCTCAGTTGGTAGAGCAGCTGATTTGTAATCAGCGGGTCGGGGGTTCGAGGCCTCTCGCCGGCTTTTATCTAGAGAAATCTGATGGTAGATTTTTGGGCAGGTACTCAAGTGGTCAACGAGGGCAGACTGTAAATCTGCTGCGCTTGCGCTTCGGAGGTTCGAATCCTTCCCTGCCCATTTATATATCCCTCTGAAAAGTGAGGAATATAGGCGGGCGTAGTTCAGTGGTAGAACACAAGCCTTCCAAGCTTGAAACGTGAGTTCGATCCTCATCGCCCGCTTTTTTAGTTTAGTTATTATATAATTATAATATATATATTATTCTCACCATGAATTCTTTCCGAGTTTTATTTAAATATCTATATTCTACTTGGTTTATTTCTTTAGTGTTATTGGGTGTTTTTTTGTCTACTACTAGTTACAAGTATGGTTGGGATGATCAACATGTTGAGATTCCTTTATTGAAAAGTTTAATAGATAGTAGTCTTTATGTGGGGGATTATTATGTAGATAGTCTTAAAAGAAATTTCCCATCATATCTTTATCCAATATTGGCTCATATTATTAGTATTAACCAGATTCCTCTAGTATATTTTATCCTTTATCTTATTAGTAGGTATTTTTTATTTTTTTGGATATACAAATTATGGCTCTCAATAACAAAAGATAAGTTACATGCTTTTTCGTGTGTAATAGTTTTTATTGCATTTAGTAGGGTATATGAATTTCTTTATAGAACATTTTCTCATCAAGAATTTGCCCTTGCTATTATTTTTGCGGGTATATATTTCTTTTTTATTGATAGATTTTTTACTGCTGCCATATTGCTAGGAGTTGCTACAGATTTTCATGCATTGTATAGTTTATTCCCATTTATTTATATGGAGATATATCTTTTATGGCAATTTAAACGACATGGCTTTCTCACGTTCATTAAGGCATCATTGTTTTATTTAATCTTTGCCTCACCGTTTATTTTTTGGGTTATTGGAAACCATATGGCGGCAAAGAATATTTCAGCAGGTATTTCTCATACGGATTGGAAAGCTCTTTATTTGCTTGCCTGTCCTCAAAATTTTATGTTCCCACCAGTTAGTCTTAAAATTATAGTTAGTTCTTTTAAATTATTTTTTGCCGCTACTAAAAAGTATTTAGTCTTAATTTTTCTTTTTATAATAAATATAATTTTCAACAGTTTTTTTAGACATAATAAGAAGGCATTAGCTTTTTGTATAGGGGCCTTTTCTCTTTTAGTTATCTGTTTTGTATTTACATATATTTATCCTATTAAGTTTGTGGTTGATTTGAACCTTATACGGAATACTCAATATTTACATTTTCTTCTTATGGGATTTACTACTATTTTGTTTATAAAGAAAATAGAAGAAAGCTCTATTGCAGTTGGTTTGGCTATGTCAGCAATATTTTCAATGTTGAAATACAGTGAATATATAAAGCTTACGGCTTTAGCTTTATTATTTTTTACCTTGATAGCTTTTAATGCCAGAAAAGTTAGAATAAAGTGGTTGGGTGTCTTGATAATGACTATTTCAACTTTTTTTGTTTTATATTGTGTATTTGGGATCTATTTGCTATTTAAACAACAACTATATCAACCCAGCACTTATGTTTGTTTAATAATATTAACTTTAGGTATAGTTATAGTATACATAGCTGCAAATTATGTTAATACTAAAAGGAGAGGGAGGATAAAAAAATTATTTTATATTGTTCCGTTAATTATCTCTGTAATACAATTTGTTCATTATAACATTGAGCGACACTACAGAGAGAAACATGGTGATGGTTTTTGGCGTGTTATGAGGAGTTGGGTAGATATGCAACGGTTTGTAAAAGAAAATACACCCAAAGATGCCGTAATATTAGTCCCATATGATTTACCTATGGGAGGATTTCGTATTTTTTCTGAGAGGAAGATAGTTGCTTCTGAGCGAGATTGTGGTATTGTAGGTTTTGATTATGATGCAGCTTTGGAATGGAAAAAGAGGATTGATGATATATCTGCTTATACAATTAGACCACATAGGCCAATAATAGGTGCAATTAAAAATGCTATACTAAAATATAATGCCAATTATGTAGTATTTTTAAGATATATTGTCCCTGCTGATAACAATCATTTATTTAAAAGGATATACACAAATTCAGATTTTGCCCTTTTTAAGGTAATGAAACCATAGTATTTATTAAAATTGAATTTTATGTTCCTTTTAACATTTAATATATGAAAAAGACTATAGAGAAAATATCTGTTATAGGTGATGGTGGCTGGGGAACCACTTTAGCAATTTTTTTGCTTAAAAAAGGATATTTAGTGAAGTTATGGGGACCCTTTTCTGATTATATTTCTCACATGAGAGAAAATAGATATAATTCGAAATTTTTGCCTGATATCAAGTTGCCTTCAGCCTTGCAGTTGACCAGCGACTTAACTTATGCTGTTGCCGAAGCCGATCTTATAGTATTTGCTATTCCTTCAAGATATGCCCGTAATATTATAAAACGTTTAGCACGAGTTAAGACAGACTTTACAAAAAAATTTTTTGTTAGTGTCACTAAAGGAATAGATAATGTTTCATTAGAAAGAATCTCAGAAATGTTAGTAGAATGGCTTGGGACTGTAGATGTTGCAGTTTTGTCAGGACCTACCATTGCTATTGAAGTGGCTAGAAATATGCCTTCAACAGCTGTCGTTGCGGCCCGAAGGGCAACTGTAGCAAAGATAATACAAAATGTATTTAATTCTCAGTTTTTTCGTGTATATACTAATACTGATGTTATTGGAGTAGAACTTTGTGGCAGTATAAAAAATATTATAGCCATTGCGTGTGGTGTATGCGATGGGCTTGGTTTTGGGGCTAATACTAAGGCAGCAATATTGACACGTGGATTGGTTGAAATGGCACGCCTTGGTAGTGTAATGGGTGCTAAAAGAAAGACTTTCTCCGGGCTGGCTGGGTTGGGAGATATGGTTACTACGTGTTTTAGTCCAAAGAGTCGTAACAGGTATGTTGGGGAACAACTTGGCAAAGGCAAGTTTATTGATGATATTCTCTCTTCAATGGAGATGGTAGCAGAAGGAGTAGATACAGTAAAATCAGTATATAAACTTAGTCTTAAGTATGAGGTGTATATGCCTATAACACATGAAGTTTATCATATCATTTATAAAAATAAACCTCCTATTGATGCGGTTTCAAGTTTAATGAACCGCAAACTCAAATCCGAATAATTTTGTTATTCGATAAGGTATTTTTTTAATTAACCCTTGTCGTAATATTAAAAATATATTAATATATATAAACATTTTTAATAAAGAAAAGGGAGTGTTCTTGTAATTAGGAATGGTTGTATCTCTCGGAGCGTGGCGCAGATGGCTAGCGCACTTGAATGGGGTTCAAGAGGTCGTGAGTTCAAGTCTCACCGCTCCGACCATTTATTTATAGTTATATTTCTCAATGAGATATTAATTTATTTGGCCTTGTTTTCTAGATTTTGGAGGTTTTAATGAAGGATCAATATTCAAAGGTTGAAAGAAGAAAGAATAAACGGATTAAAAAGCATTTTTTGCTTTCTTATTATCTCAGAGATAATCCAGAAAAGAAATACGAAGTGACCCAATTAAAGAATATCAGCTTAGGTGGTATGTGTTTTATCACTACAAGGGCGTATGCACCGGGAACGGTGATGGGTATCGATTTGAATACCCCATATCTGAGTGATGCTACTTATTTAGAAGGGGTGGTGTTAGAATCACATGAAACAGCTAAGGGTATTTTATATAACACACGTCTACAGTTTAAAGATCTTACACCAGAGGCTAAATTTTTATTAAAGAAAATTATGGACTTCTTTGCTAATAGGAGAGATGAGTTATGAGAAACGTTAATATAGGTTTAATAGGTTATGGGACGGTAGGCAGCGGGGTGGCTATTTTTATTAAAAAAAAGGGGAATTATATTAAGAAAAAGTTCGGTGTAAATCTTTCTATTAAAGCAATATGTGATTTGGATATACATAAAAAGAATATTAATTCATTAAACAAAGATATAATGCTGACCACTAGTTATGAGGATATTGTTGGTGCGGATAATATAGATACTGTTGTTGAACTTATAGGAGGGCTTCATCCGGCAAAGGAGATAGCAGAAAAGGCTATTAGGGCTGGGAAATATTTTGTTACTGCTAATAAGGCGCTTATTTCTAATTTTGGTAATATTTTGTTTAGGTTAGCAGATAAATATCGTAAGAGCATATTTTTTGAATCGTCTGTATGTGCAGGGGTCCCTATTATCAAAACCATAACAGAAGGCATTGCCGGTAATAGTTTCGATGGGATATACGGGATAGTGAATGGCACGTGTAATTTTATTTTAAGTGAGATGACAAAAAACAGATGTTCTTTTGAAGATGCTGTGAAGGCTGCTCAAAAAAAAGGTTATGCGGAAAGCGATCCTACTTTGGATATTAATGGTATGGACACAGCACATAAGCTAGCTATTATGATAAGTCTTGGGTTTGGTAAATTTATCAGGGTAAAGGATATATACACCGAAGGTATTACTCATATATCAGGCGAGGACATAGAATATGCAGAAAGCCTTGGATTGGTTATAAAATTATTAGCAATATCTAAAAAAGTATCGTCTCCTAATACTAAGACATCGGATGAGATAGAGGCACGGGTTCATCCTACACTTATTGCTAAGGGGCATCCACTTGCCTCAATAAATGGTATATATAATGCAGTATTTTTTCAAACTTCACCTTTAGGAGATATTCTTATTTCCGGGGAAGGTGCAGGACAAATGGCAGCCGCATCTGGTGTGATAAGTGATCTTATAAATCTTGCATCTGGTCATGTTAATACCTCAGCATTGCGAAATATTTATAGTGAAGGTAAAGGTTTGAAGATCAGGAAAATAGATCAGATACAAACAAAATTTTATATAAGGTTCATGGTGACAGACAAACCAGGAGTATTGTCGAAAATTTCTGGTATACTTGGTAGACATGGTATAAGTATTAACTCTGTTACTCAGAGGGCACACAATCGTCTTTCCACTGTTCCTGTTGTTATGCTTACAGATTATACCTCGGAGAGAAATATCCGTATGGCGCTTAGTCAGATAAACAGGCTTTCTGTTGTTAGAGATAAACCGGTTGCTATAAGAATGGAGAAATTACAGTGAAATGGGAAGGTATTATAAAACGATATAAAACTTTTCTACCTGTGTCTAATGCAACACCTATAGTAACGCTTAATGAAGGGAATACTCCTCTTATTTTTTCTGAATACCTGTCCAATAAGATAGGTTTAAGAGTATTTTTGAAGTATGAAGGTGTTAATCCTACTGGTTCGTTTAAAGATAGAGGGATGACAGTGGCGATATCTAAGGCAGTAGAAGATGGAGCAAAGGCTGTGATGTGTGCATCAACCGGAAATACTTCTGCCTCCGCAGCAGCATTTTCTGCCCGTTGTGGTTTGAAATGTATTGTCCTTATCCCTGAGGGAAATATTGCACTGGGGAAATTGGCACAGGCAATGATACATAATGCAAAGGTTATTGCGATTAAAGGGAATTTTGACCAGGCATTATCTTTGGTACGAAAAATTACTTCAAATTATCCTATCACTCTTGTAAATTCTATAAATCCTTATCGTATAGAAGGCCAGAAATCAGCAGCCTTTGAGATATGTGATTCTCTTTCAGATGCTCCGGATTTCCATGCTATCCCTGTAGGTAATGCAGGCAATATTACTGCTTATTGGAAAGGATATAAAGAATATAAACAAGCGGGTATAATAGGTAAGTTGCCAAAGATGTTAGGATTTCAGGCAGCAGGTGCTGCTCCTATTGTAAGAGGAAAGATTGTAGAGAAACCTGAGACGATAGCGACTGCTATAAGGATAGGTAATCCAGCAAGTTGGAAGACAGCAGAACAGGCAAGGGATGAATCTTCTGGTGTGATTGATATGGTAACTGATGAAGAAATTATTGCCGCATATAAATTGTTGGCACAAAAGGATGGAATATTTGTTGAACCTGCCTCTGCTGCTTCTGTTGCAGGAATATTGAAACTTCATCATGCAGATTTTTTCAAAGATAAGAAGGGTGCTAGGATGGTGTGTACCCTTACTGGCCATGGGTTAAAAGACCCGGATACTGCAGTAAAGAATGTCATTAGACCGGCAATAGTGGAACCTGTATTAGAAGCAGTGCTTGAAGAGATAGGGGAGTTATAAAATACTTTCTAGAAGGTAAATAGTTATACTAAAAAGCGGGACAGAGAGATATAATCTGTAGTTTTTATAGATTATAGGTAAGTTACTTCCTGTAAATGGAGAGAAAATTTTTTAATGGGTGTAGAGAACAAGAAGGTTCTTATTACTAGTGGTCCTACTTGGGTAGAGATAGATGATATGCGCGTAATAAGTAACAGGTCAACCGGCAGATTAGGTGGGATTATAGCAAAAGATTTTTTTAATCGAGGTTCAAAGGTAACTGTCTTAGAAGGGCCAGTATTGAATAGACTGGATTCTGTGGCGGGTATAAAGGTTTTGAAGTTTTATTTTTATGATGAATTATTTCAACTAATACGAAAAGAGTTAAGAAAAGGATATGACATAGTCGTCCATGTGGCAGCGGTTTCTGATTATAAACTAAGATCTCCTTTTAAAGGCAAGATGTCTTCAGGGCAGGAGAGTATTATATTAGAATTAGTTCCTACAGAGAAAATTATAGATTCCATAAAAAGAATTGCTCCTAATGTTTTCCTTGTAGGATTTAAATTGGAGCCTAATATGCATAAGGTGGATGCCCGTAGGGAAGCAAGTTCTCTTATAAGGCGGGCAGGATGTGACCTTGTTATCGCTAATACTAATGATATACGTGGTTACAGAGCGTATATTATTAATAAAGATGGTGATATTTTGGCATTTAGAAAGAGTCGTTATACGTTATCTAGGACGCTTGTTAGATTATTAGATGGGATGATATAAATTTTATTTTTTATAAATTTATTCTTTAAATGGTTATGAAATATATTGTTATAATTCCAGATGGTATGGCGGATTATCCCGTAGAAGAGTTGGGAAACAAGACTCCACTTGAGGTGGCAGATACACCCAATATGGATTATATTGCACAAAATGGCAGTATAGGAGTAGTTACTACTATTCCAGAAGGCATGAGACCCGGTTCTGATGTAGGTAATATGTCACTTTTAGGCTATGATCCAACGCGTTATTTATCCGGCAGGGCTCCTTTAGAAGCAGCAAATATGGGAATTAATCTTAATAATGATGAGGTTGCATTTAGATGTAATCTTGTTACAGTTACTGATGAAAAGATGGCAGATTATAGTGCTAGTCATATTTCTACTAAAGAGGCTGCATTGCTGATAGAGGCATTAAATAATGATATCGGTCTAGAGGATGTAAAATTTTATGTTGGTAAAAGCTATAGGCATCTATTAGTACTAAAATTACGTAATCCCGATGATTATCTTAAAATAAGAACTACACCCCCACATGATATTATAGGTAGGAAATTTAAACAATATTTACCAAAAGGAAAACAGTCTCCAATGTTGTTGAAATTGATGGAACGTTCACGTAAGGTATTTGAATCACATTCAGTGAACCAAGTTCGTATAGACCTTGGAGAGAATCCTGCTAATATGATATGGCTATGGGGGCAGGGGATAAAGCCGGATTTGCCACTATTTAAAGATAAATTTGGTGTGGAAGGTGGAATAATATCAGCAGTAGATTTAGTAAATGGGATAGGAAAACTTGCTGGATTGAAGGTGATAGATGTCCCGGGTATTACAGGATATTATGATACAAATTATGCAGGAAAGGCAAAGTATGCACTTGAGGCACTTAAGTCATTAGGAATAGTGTTTATTCATATAGAGTCGGCAGATGAGGCAGGTCATAATGGTGATATAAATGCAAAGGTATCTTGCATAGAAAAAATAGACAAAGAAGTAATAGGAGAAATATTGAGTTATTTTAATGAATGTGATGATATCCGCATATTGGTAGTTCCGGACCATCCTACTCCAGTATCTTTACGTACTCATACTGCGGATGCAGTCGGGTTTATTATGTTTGGAAAGAATATCCCTGTCAGTGGTATTAGTGGGTATAGTGAAAAGGCAGCTAAAGAAAGCGGGATAGTATATAATACGGGAGAGCTCTTATTAAATGATTTTATAAAACGGTATATGTAGAGATATAAAGGAGATTAAGTCAGCTATTAAGGTAGTTAAGATTTTCGTTTCTTTTTGGGAGGGAAGGAAATAGATAAAAGATGAACAAATATACTATAGTGCAAAAATATGGCGGTTCATCGGTTGCTAACATTGCGCGTATTAAGGCAGTAGCACGTAGGATTGTGGAATCCAAAAGGCAAGATAATAATATCGTAGTAGTGGTATCAGCCTTAGGAGATACTACTGATGAATTAGAGGCTATGGCATATCAGATTACTCCTGAACCAGCTGAACGTGAGATGGATATGCTAATGTCCACAGGAGAACAGATTTCTTGTGCCTTGCTAGCTATGGCAGTTAAAAGCATAGGTTATGATGCCATATCATTTACAGGTAAACAAGTGGGAATCATTACTGACAAAGCGCATACAAAGGCACGGATACATTCTATAGATGCAGGAAGGATACGGACAGCTTTTAGAAAAGATAAAATAGTTATAGTCGCAGGTTATCAGGGGGTTACGATTGAAGATGATATTACTACCTTAGGGAGAGGTGGCTCGGATTTAACAGCAGTAGCATTGGCTAAAACATTAAGGGCCAGAGTATGTGAGATATATACGGATGTAGAAGGTATTTATACTGCAGATCCTCGTATTGTTAAAGAGGCGAGGAAAATCAAGACCATCTCTTTTGATGAGATGCTGGAGATGGCATCTTTAGGTGCACAAGTTATGCAAGCGCGGTCTATAGAGGTGGCACGAAGGTTTAATATTCCTATACATGTACGTTCGAGTTTTTGTAAGGAGGAAGGAACTATGATAGTTAAATCAGATGATAGATTAGAGGATATAGCAGTGCGTGGGGTAACTAGTAATAAATCAGAAGCCAAGATTACTATATGTTCCGTGCCGGATCAACCCGGTATAGCAGCTAAGATATTTATGGAAATATCTAAATTAGGAGTAAATGTTGATGTTATTGTACAGAATGTAAGTCATACTAAATACACAGATATATCTTTTACTGTTCCTAAACAATCATTAAATGTTGTCTTGGAGGCAGCCCAGAAAGTAGCAAAAGAGATAGGTGCAGGAGATGTCCAGTATGATAAAAATATTGCCAGGGTCTCTATTGTGGGCTCAGGTATGCGTTCACATCATGGAATAGCAGCAAAGATGTTTTCTGCCCTTGCTAAGAATAAAATTAATATTAATATGATAACAACATCAGAGATAAGTATCTCATGTATTATAGAACAAAGACAAACAGATAAGGCTGTTAAGGTTCTTCATAAGGTATTTAATTTAGGTTAATTTGATTGTTTTCTTTTATTCTGCACTATTTAACCTTGTTAAATAGTGCAGAATAAAGAGGAAGGATTGTTATATGGAAAAAATTGTTGTCTATGATACAACCTTAAGAGATGGTTCTCAGACAGAGGGAATTTCTTTTTCTGTTGAGGATAAGTTAAAAATAACTGAGAAGTTAAATGAGTTGGGGGTCCATTACATTGAAGGAGGATGGCCAGGGTCTAATCCTAAAGATAAACAATATTTTAAATTTGTTAAGCAGCATAAACCTACAGTTTCTAAGATAGTTGCATTTGGATCTACCCGTAGGTCGAATATTAAGTCGTCTGATGATGTTAATCTACGTGAACTTATAAAATCAGGAGCTGAAACTATTACTATATTTGGTAAAAGTTGGGATCTCCATGTAAAAGATGTTCTTAGGACTTCTTTAGAAGAAAATTTGAATATGATAAAAGATTCCATTTTATACCTTAAAAATAGAAAAAAAGAGGTTTTTTTTGATGCAGAACATTTTTTTGATGGATATAAAAGTAATCCGGATTATGCATTAGATACTTTAATTGCAGCAGAAGATGCAGGTGCTGACTGTATTATATTATGTGATACGAATGGAGGTATGTTGCCAGAATATATAAAAGATGTGATTGGAAAAATAAGACAAAAAATATCAACATCATTGGGTATACATGCACATAATGATTCTGGACTTGCAGTATCTAATACTCTTGCGGCTATTGAATCTGGTTGTTCTCATGTGCAGGGAACTATTACGGGGTTAGGTGAGAGATGTGGCAATGCAAATCTTTCTACTATTATAGGAATATTACATACAAAGATGAATTTGCGGACTATTCCAGATAAAAAGGTATCTCTGTTAACAGAAACTTGTTATTATATTAATGAAATTAGTAATATCCAGCTTCCTGATAATACCCCTTTTGTAGGACATTCTGCATTTGCCCATAAGGCAGGGGTACATATTGATGCGATGTTAAAGAATCCGTTGGCATATGAGCATATAGATCCCAAGGTTGTAGGGAATCATCGACGTTTTATTACGTCAGAGTTGGCAGGTAAAATGCCAATAGTAATGAAGGCAAGAGAACTAGATGTATCTCTTGATAAAAAGTCTCCTCAGGCTAAGAAACTTTTGAGGGCTTTACAGGAAAAAGAACATGAAGGTTATCAGTTTGAGGCAGCAGATGCATCTTTTGAATTATTTATGAAGCGTTCTTTAAAAAGATATAAACCTTTCTTTAAACTTGAGGGTTTTAAGGTATCAACTGAGAAACGTTTTGATGGGAAGATATTTGCAGAGGCATCTATCAGGGTAAATGTAGATGGCAAAGAGAAATTTTCCGCTGCAGAAGGAGACGGTCCCGTTGACGCATTAGATAAGGCCTTACGTAGTGCATTAAATGAATTTTATCCTGAATTGTCACATATGCGTTTAGTTGATTATAAAGTGAGGGTTCTTGATACTACGACAGGTACGGCAGCAAGGGTAAGAGTACTTATAGAATCACAGGACAATCACGACTCGTGGACAACAGTGGGTGTCCATGAGAATATTATAGAAGCAAGCTGGGAGGCATTAATTGACAGTATTGAATACAAATTATTGAAAGATTATAAAAGATAATTTCTATGATGATAGATAATATAGGGGAGTTTCATGAATGATTACTTGATATCTTTGCAGAGCTTTATTTTAAATGAATTACAAGATGAGGATGTTAAGGTTGTTCTATTTGGTTCTCGAGCACGTGGAGACCAAAACCCATCTTCAGACGTAGATATAGGTATTATGCCTGTTGGCAAATTTAATAAAAATAAAATTATTTTTTTAAAAGAAAAGGTAGAACAATTGAACATACCTTATAAGGTAGAGTTTGTTTTGTTGTCAGAGGTGTCAGAAGATTTTAGAACTGAGGTACTAAAAGAGGCTCTAGTATGGAAAGATTGTCCTTGAGATACAAAGATGCATTGCGGGCATCTACTACTTTAAAGCAGGTATTAAGAGAACCTTTTTCTGTTATTGTAAGGGATGCGGCAATACAACGGTTTGAATATACATTTGAGGCGCTATGGAAGTTTTTAAAAGAGTATTTAAAAGACAATGAAGGTATTATTGTTAATACTCCTAAGGCAGTTTTTAGAGAGGCTTTTGCTGCTGGTATTTTTGGAGAGGATGAAACTATCAAATTTCTTGAGATGACAGATAGTAGAAATAATACCTCCCATACATATAAGGAAGAGATAGCAGATGCTATTTATGAAAAGATAAGAGATTATAGTCTTTTAATAGAAAAATTATTAGAAAGGGTGAAGGTAGTAGAATGATAGAATTGCCACCAAGATTTAATTTCAAAGAGGTAGATAATAAATGGGCCAAATATTGGGAGGAGAAGAATTGTTTCTCAGCCAAAGTTAATCAAAATAAACAGCCTTATACTGTTGTTATCCCTCCTCCAAATGTTACAGGTATTCTTCATATGGGGCATGCGCTCAACAATACATTGCAGGATATTATTATCCGATATAAGCGTATGAAGGGGTTTGAGGCGTTATGGATGCCTGGTACGGATCATGCAGGTATAGCTACTCAGAATGTTGTTGAAAAACAACTGGCAAAGGAAGGAAAACGAAGGCAGGATATAGGTCGCGATGCTTTTTTAGAACGATTATGGGCATGGAAGAGAGAGTATGGAGATACCATTATTCGACAGCTTAAAAGATTAGGTAGTTCTTGTGACTGGCAGAGGTTAAGGTTTACGATGGATGAAGATTATTGTAGGGCTGTAAGGTATGTTTTTGTAAAGTTATATCAAAAAGGTTTTATATATCGAGGTGAATATATTATCAATTGGTGTCCGCGCTGTCTTACTGCTTTATCTGATGAGGAGGCTGAGCATAAGGATACAGAAGGTTTTCTTTATTATATTCGTTATCCTATTAAAGATACTGATGAATATATTACAGTTGCTACAACAAGGCCTGAGACCATGTTAGGGGATACAGCTGTTGCAGTTAACCCGAATGACAGTAGGTACACCAATCTGATAGGAAAGACCGTTGTACTTCCTCTTATAGGTAGGTATATACCCATTGTTGCAGATGAGTTTGTTGACCCTGAATTTGGAACAGGTGCAGTTAAGGTTACACCTGCTCATGATCCTAATGATTTTTTTATGGGAGAACGGCATGGGTTAAAAGCTATTAATATTATGCATCCGGATGCAAGACTTAATGAACAGGCAGGTGAATTTGCTGATATGGATAGGTTTGAGGCAAGAGAGGCAATTGTTGATGAATTGAAGCAAAGAAAACTACTTGAAAAGATAACGCCTCATATGCATGCAGTAGGGCACTGTTATCGTTGTCATACTATTGTAGAACCATATCTTTCTAAACAATGGTTTGTAAAGATGAAGCCTCTCGCGGAACCTGCGATTACAGCAGTAAAAGAAGGAAAGATTAAGTTTTATCCTCAGAGATGGACCAAAGTTTATATGAATTGGATGGAGAATATTCGTGATTGGTGTATATCAAGGCAGATATGGTGGGGACACAGAATCCCAGTATGGTATTGTAGAGATTGTGGAAATGATGATAATGTTATTGTTTCTGAAACAGATCCCAAACAATGTCCTAAATGTGGTTCAAAGGATATATATCAAGATGAAGATGTCCTTGATACGTGGTTTTCATCATGGTTATGGCCGTTCGCAACGTTCAGGTGGCCGTTATCTGATGGTACGATTGATCCTGACTTGCAATATTTTTATCCTACATCAGCATTATTTACTGCACCAGAGATAATCTTTTTCTGGGTTGCACGCATGATAATGGCAGGTTTGGAGTTTATGGGAGATATCCCTTTTTCAGATGTATATATTCATGGTACAGTACGTGATTCTAAAGGTAGGAAGATGTCGAAATCTTTAGGAAATGCAATTGATCCTCTTGAAATAATAGAGGAATACGGGGCAGATGCGTTAAGATTTAGTCTTATTGTTAATTCTGGTCAGGATATCTTTATTTCGAAAGATAAATTTGAAATAGGGAGGAATTTTGCAAATAAGGTATGGAATGCGTCAAGGCTTATATTAATGCATATTGACCTATCTAACCTTAAACGATCTGAATCAGGGGCTAATTATCTATCTGGTATTAAAATAGAAGATAAAGATCTTGTAACTAAATGGATTGTATCAAGATTTTTTAACACTGTCAAACATGTAGGCAATGCAATAGAAAGATACCGTTTCTCTGAGGCAGAGATACTTGTAGAGGATTTTTTCTGGAGTGAGTTATGTGATTGGTATCTGGAGATTATAAAAGAGAGATGGAATGAAGAAAATATACAAAATATAGCTTTGGCCTTACTTGAGGGTTCATTAAAGATATTGCACCCCTTTATGCCGTTTGTGACAGAAGAGATATGGTGTAGATTTAAAGGTAAGGATAATCCTTTATGTATTCAGCGTTGGCCTGATATAGAGGAGGAAAAGATTGATGTAAAAGTAGAAGCTGATATGAAATTTGTTATTGATGTGATAGGTGCATTACGCAATATAAGGGCCAGATGGAATATAAAACCTAAGGATAAAATAGATTGTCAATTTGTATCTGAAGATACTATTTCTCTGTCATTATTAGAACAAAATTCCAATATGCTTCGGACATTTGCTAAGGTCAATGAGATTACTGTCGGAGAAGTTGATGCTAATAATGTATCGGCTTCAGCAACGGTTGTAATAGGGAAGGTGAAATGTATAGTAGCTTTAAGCGGTCTTATAAATATAGAAGAGGAGAAACAACGGATTATAGCTGAAATTAAGGATAATGAACGTATTGTCAGCAGCCTGTCTGCAAGATTACAAAATAAAGATTTTTTAAATAAGGCTCCGCAGGAGGTGATACAAAAGGAACGCATCAGATTTGATGAAATGGAGCTAAAGATCAAAGAACTAAAACAGGCTCTTGCAGAATTAGGATAAGGGAGATTATAAAGATATTATGAAAAAAAGAATTGTTTTGGATCCCGTAGATGTTGAACAAATTATATTTAAAGCACTTAAAGAGGATGCTAGTGATCAAGATATTACTACTAATTTTTTGATACCCGAAGATAAGATATCAGAAGCGGTGATTATTGTAAAAGAGGAGTCTGTCCTTTGTGGAGTGGACATTGCTATAAAAATATTCCAAAAATTGGATAAAAAAGTAAAATATCGTAAGTTTTATAAAGATAGTGATTTTGTAAGTAAAGCTACTACCATTATTTCATTGAAAGGCAAAACAAGGGCACTCTTGGCAGGAGAGAGAACAGCTCTTAATTGTATTGCGTATCTTTCCGGTGTCGCCACCAATACCAATAGGTTTGTGAAGAAGGTAAAACCATATAATGTTGTTATTTTGGGGACGCGAAAGACTACCCCCGGATTGAGAAAATTTGAAAAATATGCAGTTAGGTGCGGCGGCGGGGTAAATCATAGAATAAATTTACAAGAAATGGTGCTTATAAAAGATAATCACAGAAAGGTTTATGAAGATTTTATCACTCTTCCAGAAGCTATAGAACGATTTAAACAGACACATAAAGAGCCTATAGCTGTGGAGGTGGATAATTTAATCCAATTTAAGCAGGTACTTAAAAACCCCCCGGATATAATTATGTTGGATAATATGACTCTATCACAAATGAGGAAAGCTGTAAAATTAAGAAATGAAACAGGTCATAAAAAAAGGCCTTTGCTTGAGGCTACTGGTGGTGTTACATTAAGAAATGTCCGGGATATAGCCAAAACAGGTGTAGATAGAATTTCTATAGGATCTTTAACCCATACACATAAGGCAATAGATGTTTCTATGGAGATTATAGGTTAATAAAGAAAGAGGAGAGTATTTAATGTTTATGTCAAAATTTGTTTTTAATAGAGTTATAAGGCTTCTACTTTATATTATTTGTATATATATTTCTCAAATACCATTGCTATCAGCTGATATTAGAGAAGAGCAGGGAAGGAAATCTATAAGATTGAAAACTTCAGCATATACTATATTTGATGACAAGATGTTACTTAATGGATATAAAGAGAAATACATGGAGTTAGATAAAGATACATTGCTGGCGATGATTAAAGATTATACACTTAGTCCATATAAGATAGCGGCTGCTGTTATGGCATTTAATAAAAAATTTGGTTCTGAGATAGTTTATCCAGAGAAGAGGATTGTAGAAAAAATATTTATACGCAGACTAAATCGTTCAGCATCGCCATTTGTAGAAGTGGCCATAATGTATAGTTTATGTTGTTTGGATAGGTATCGATATTTCAAGGTTATGGTCCCGGCACTTATTAGAAAACTTGACCATTACAACGCTGCTGTAAATGATTTGGCCTTTGAGGATTTATGTGCCCTTTTATATACCAAGAAAGTGAGACCGAGGGAGGCAAGGATTGTATTTAATACTTTGAGGAAGATGATGTTTTTATCCCGGAAACGGTTAGCATTTGTTAAAGAACCCGACTCTAAATTAAGAAAAAAATTAGAACTTTTAAGATGGGCAGTTAAAGTCCTAGGCAGTCAAGAATTAAAGAAGTTGCCCAAAGAAATGATTCATCTTATATGATAAGTAGAAAATCTTGGATTGTATTAATTGTCTTATCTTGTTTAAGTATTTTTTTGTGGTTTAAATTGAGTTATCCTCAGTTGGTATTTGTTGATTTCTCAACGGATAGGGCCAAGGCACTGAAGATTGCAAAGGAATATTTAAGAAATCAAGGTGTAGATACCTCTCAATTTAAAACAGCAATACTTTTTGCTTTTGATAATAAAGCATATAGATACCTTCAAAAAACTATAGGATTTAAAAATACAAAAAAATTTATAAAAGAAAATGATTTTGATTTGTTCTTTTGGCTTATACGTTTTTTTAAAGAAGAAAAAAAAGAGGAATATAGACTAGCTGTTAGCTCTTCAAGGGGAGAAATAGTTTCATTTAAACATATAATTAAAACTACTGATAAAAGAAAAATAATAAAAAAGAATGAAGCCAGAGAGAAAGTAATTACTTTTCTTGAAAGACAATTTAAGTTTAATCCTAATTTATATACTATTCATGATGAAAGTAAGAAAAAGTTTGATAATCGTGTAGAATATACTTTTTCTTGGGAAAAAAAAAGTGTCCATATACCATGGAGTAATGATAAAGATGCAGGGACAGGAAAACTCATTATAGGTGCAACAATAGCAGGAGATGAGATTCGTTCTTTCTCAAAAAATATATTTATAGTGCCCGAACAATTTAATCGCAGATTATCTAGGATGGATGAAAGTAATAGGAATATTTCTGTTATTATAAAACTTATTTATTATGCTTTATTTACTACAGCCTTTGTTTTTTTTATGATAAGACGGGATCATTTATGCCTTCAGACTACAAGAAAATTTTATGTAGGAATAGCAAGTATTTTTTTCCTGCTTTCTGTAGCGTCTATTGCAAATCAATATCAGTCTATTATTTTTGATTATAAGACCACAACACCTTTTAACAGTTATTTGATAAGGTACGTGGTAAATAATATTGTTATAGCTTTTTTCTTTACATTTTCTTTTATTGTTCCTGCCTTTGGGGGGGAACTGTTGCATTTTGAAGTGTTCAGAGATAGGCCACAAGGCTCTTTTCTCTATTATTTACGTACTACTTTTTTTTCTCGACAAGTAGGAAAGTTAATTTTTATGGGATATGGTGTATCCCTTATTATGTTGGGTATGCAATCCTTGATAATTACTTTTGGTCAGAAATACATGGATGTGTGGGTGGAACATACATTATTGACTTCGTTAACAAGCAGTTATTTCCCATTTTTAACCGCTTTTACAATTGGATTTCAGGCGAGCCTTAATGAAGAGATTATGTTTAGATTATTTTCTATTAGTTTGGGCAAGAAGGCGTTAAAAAATATATTGGCTACAGTGGTTATTTCTTCTGTGGTTTGGGGGTTTGCACATACAAATTATCCGGTTTATCCTAGATGGTTTCGAGGTATAGAGGTAAGTTTATTAGGTCTATTTTTATCTTTTATATATTTGAGATTTGGAATTATTCCCGTTATAGTGGGGCATTATTTATTTGATGTGTTTTGGAATAGTGCGGAATATTTTATAGGGACAACAAAATCTTTTTATTTTATAGGTGCGTTGTCTCTTATTTTGTTACCGGGAATTATTGCACTAATTGCTTTTGTTATTAACAAACCAGAAGATATGAAGCCTATGCGATGGAAGTTATCCAAACATCAAAAATACAATCTTCGAATATTGAGGACTTTTTTAGATGTACATAAAGATGAGTTTAAAAATATGAATAAAGAGGATATAAAGAAGGAAATATCTTCTCATGGTTGGGATACGGCTGTGGTGGATATGGCATTGGAACTTAATCATTTCCCTGAAGAAGGCGATATATGAAATATAAGTATTATTACAAATTATAATTTTGAAATAATATTTTTTTAAATAGCATCTCTGTCAGTAAGTAAATATTTATTGCTTTCATTGACAAAAAGCCAATAAAAGAATAATATTAATTTATTAATATCCAAATAGTGAGAAAAAATATAAAATATTTTTTGTAGTATATATTATTTTGTAATTTAAGGAAGGTGAGAGCCAATGAAAATGATGTTAGTTGTTGTTTCTCTTATTTGGGTAATTATTAGTGGATGTAGTATATATCATATTGATTCTAAGGATATTTCTTTGGATTATCATCCTTCAAAGAGAAGCTCTAATGATGTTGTATATATTGAAAAGGTTAGTAAACCGTATACAGTAATTGGATATGTCACTGTAAACACAGAGAGGAGGCATAGAATTAGTGATATTATTGACAAAATGAAACGAGAGGCTGCTATTATGGGCGGGGATGCTATAACAGATATAAAGACAGATGCTACAGGTATATGGAAAAGGTTACCAGCACAACATATCATTGGTAACGCATATATAAGGGCTAATTTTACGGCAAAAGTAATAATTTTTGATAAGTAATTTATAAATAAATTATATAAATTTGTAGAATTATAATTTTTTAGGGGGGATTTTTGTAATATGTTTATATTTTTTCTTCTTTTTATTACGTTAGGAATAGGGTTATGTGGATTTATATATTATAACTCTAAAGATGAAGTCAATGAATTGTTAGGTTTATCGACTAATAAAGAAATAAAGGAATATAGTACGCTAGGAAATAAAGATAAAGAAATGATAAAAGGACAGTTTGATGGGGAAAAAACAATAGAAGAGGCTGATAAATCTGATCCCACTAAGATTTCTATAAGAGAAGTTTTGTGCAGTTTAGTAGATAAGTTTAGTTTTTGGAAAAAGAAACAATCATCAGACGAATTAGATACAGTCCCAATGCCTTCATTACAGGATGTTTTATCTGAAAGTTTAGATGATGAGAGGATTGAAGAGGAAGAGACTCGGGTAAAGAAGATAGACGAAGATTCTACTGGGACTGCTTCTCTTAAAATAGAGCCTCCAGGAGAGATTACATCTATGGAAGGAGATATTGATAAAAATATAAACGATATAGATACAGATAATAATTCTATTAATGGAAGTGGCCAATTACAGCAATCCCTCGACAAAGAAGTTATTTACAATAACGGTATTGAGAAAACAGATATATCATCGTCTTCTACTTCCTTTCCAAATGAGAAAGAGTTTAAAGATTTAGAGGAAAAGTATAAAAAGTTAGATGCCTTGTTCGCTGAGAAGACAGAGGAACTAAGACTTACGAAACATCAGTTGGAGAATGAGATAAGGAATAGACAGGAGTTTGAGAAAGTAAAAGAATTGATGGAAAAAGAAATACAGGCATTAAAAGAGAAAGTAAGGTCTTTGCGAGAAGAACTAGATAAAGTAAATGTAGAGAAGGAGGGACATGAACAAAAATTTCAAATAGAAGAAAATCGGTCAGAAGAACAGCAGCCGCCCCTAGAAAATGGATATAAATAAGTAAATTATAAACAAAATATTATCTAATATCGTTACATTTCCTTATCCTGTCTATAATTAAGAAATTATTTTCTAAATATTTATGTATAAAAAGATCCCTTCTAATAAGGTAATTTTTTTGATAATAATAAGTGCTGGATTTATTTTATTCTCTCCGTTAATATCATTTGGAGAATGGGCGTATGTAAAATATGTAATTGATGGAGATACTTTTATCCTTTCCAACAATGAACATATACGATTAATAGGTATTAATGCTCCAGAGATAAAGTCTAAATATCACTCCAAAACAGAATTTTTCGCAAAAGAGGCGAAGTATTATCTAAAAAGCAAAATAGAACATAAACGAGTGTGGCTTAAAGGCTATGATAATCAGAAAGAGTTTGATAAATATGGTCGTAGGCTAGCATATGTATATCTTAAGGATGGAACTTTTATTAATGAAGAACTTATACGCCTGGGATATGCCGAGGCTATAAGGCACTTCCCCTATAAATATAAAGAATTGTTTCTTATGTTAGAAGGTAATGCTAAGAAAAGGCATTTAGGTATGTGGGGGGCAACTGTAACTAAAGGGGGAAAAGATGAGAGGTAAGAAAAGTAAATGTTGCAGTTTGCAATTAAAATTCTTTATTGGGGTAGTATCAATTGTATTATTTATGGGATGCGCAATAATTATATTTACTTATACGGTTATATATAATAGTTTTGATACAGAATACCACAAAAGGGCTTTAACAGAGGCTTATCACATAAAAGAATTATGTGAACGATATTTAAAAGGAAATGGGAATATAGATGAACTTAGGATGATCCTGTTGAAGCATATAAAACATATGAAGGAGGCAATTTATATATCATTAAGGGATTGTGAAGGCAAACAACTATTATATGTAGGGAAATCTGTTCGTCTTAAATTAAATAGTTCGAGTTGTAAAGATACAATATCTCCTTATAAGATCATTCATTTTACGGCTTCTAATGGTAAGATACATGATATATGTATACCTATAGGTAATAATTTGGGTATAGTTGATTTTGCTACAACAGAGGGGCCTTTTATTATAGCGGTTTCAAGGATAGTTCATTCTATTATATTAGTAATATTAATTGTATTAATTATAGGAGGGATATTCTCTATAGCCTTTGTTAAAATTATTACACGGCCTATTTTTAGGCTAATAAAAATGATGGAAGAAGTAGGGAGAGGTAATTTAGATGTAAGTATGCCATCTGTCACAGGAGATGAGATAGGTATATTAGCAGAAGCATTTAATAACATGATAAAAGATTTAAAGAGATTGGGGACAGAATTGATTCAGATATATAACAGTGCGCCTAGTGGAATGATGGTTATAGATAAAAATTTTAACATTATAAGTGAAAATATGGCAATGTCAGAGCTTTCTGGGATTTCACAGGAAGATGTTAAGGGAAGAAAATGTTTTGATGTTTTTAAGGGAAGCTATTGTCATACGGACAGGTGTCCATTAAGGCAAATTATGTCAGGGGAAGAGAGAATAGATTTAGAGGTAAAGAAAAGGATGCCTTCTGGGAAAGAAGGATGTTTTAAGATTATGGGAAGTCCTTTTAAAGATGCAGATGGTAATATAATCGGTATAATAGAGATTTTCACTGATATAACAGAAGTTCGTAATCTCATGAATGAACAAAAAAGACTTATAAAAGAGGAACAAGAAAGGAGTAAAGAATTATCGACATTGAATAAAAAATTATTGGAGAATGAACAACAATTGAAGGCAGCAAATCAACAATTATTGGCCAATGAACAGCAGCTTAGGGCAGCAAATCAACAGCTTACAGCTAGTGAACAGCAGTTGAGGGCCGCTAAGGAACGGGCGGAAGACTTGGCCCGGGCTAAAGCAGATTTTCTTGCTAACATGAGTCATGAAATACGTACGCCCATGAATGCTGTATTGGGGTTTAGTGAACTTTTACGAAAGACTCCTTTAGATGAGAGACAAAAAGAATATTTGGATACTATCATCTCGAGTGGGCAGTTATTGTTGAGTATTATAAATGACATCCTTGATTTGTCAAAATTAGAATCAGGCAAAATCTCCTTAGAGAAGATAGATTTTAATTTAAGATATCTAATTAATGATGTTTTTAAAATAGTTGCAACACGAATGGGAGATAAACGAATCGATACATATATCGAGATAGATAAAGATGTGCCTATTTATCTTAAAGGAGATCCTACCCGTTTGCGACAGATATTCGTGAATTTACTTGGAAATGCAATTAAGTTTACTACACAAGGAGAGATAGGTGTTGTGGTCAACAAGGAAAAAGATAGAACGGAAGATATACCTTTATTGCGATTTAGTGTAGTGGATACTGGTATAGGAATCCCTTCAGATAAACTTGATGATATATTTGAATCATTTAGTCAGGCTGATACATCTGTTACAAGGAAATATGGTGGGACGGGATTAGGGCTTACTATATGTAAGGCACTTGTAGAGGCTATGGGTGGGAAAATATGGGTAGAATCTGAACTGAATAAAGGAAGTAAATTTATTTTTGTGATTCCATTTGAAAAAGGTAAAGCTATCTCAGAGACAGAGATATATCCTCTTTCTTATAAAGAAATAAAGAGTAAGGCTGTTGTGATAGTAGAAGATAATAAGGTATCTCAGAGAATCTTAAAACAATTATGTAAACAGTTGGGTATGCGGATATTATCAGTAGAGTCTTCAGCAAAAACTGCATTCGAATGTATAAAGAGACTAGAAGAAGATAATAATATACCTGATATAATTTTATGTGATATTTTTTTAGGTAAAGAATACGGATATGAGTTGGTTAAAAAAATACGTTCTTATGACAAATATAAAAAGCTTAAAATAATTGCTGTGACAGCAGATCCTCAGATAGGAGAGGCTAATAAGGCACAGGAGATGGGCTTTGATGGTTATTTGCCTAAGCCTGTTATTATAGATAATTTCGCGAAGGTTATAGCCACTGTATTGGGGGACAAAAGAGAGATGGGGCCAATAGTTACCAGGCATATGGCAGATGAGTTGAATTATAAGGGCATAAAGATTTTAGTAGCAGAAGATAGTATGCCTAATCGTATGTTACTTCAGGCTTATTTTGAAGAATTAGGATGTATCGCAGAGTTTGCCAATAATGGGAAAGAGGCAGTAGAAAAGCTTAAGGCAGGTAATCAGTATGATTTATGTCTTATGGATCTTCAAATGCCGGTTATGGATGGTATAGAAGCTACTAAAATAATTCGTTCAGAGATAAGTAAGGAGCTTCCTATTATTGCCCTTACTGCTGCAGTAATGCAGGAAGATAGACGAAAAGCGGCAGAGGTAGGGATGAACGATTTTATAACTAAACCAATAGATGTGGAGAAATTAAAAGAAAAGATTATTCAGTATGGAAGATGATATATATCGAGAAAGAAATATTGTCGAAGTTTCAACAGGAGAAATAAAATTCGGATACTTAAATACAATTTTGACAGTTTCTGCTATAGGCTCATGTATTGCTGTAGCTGCATATAATATGAAAAAGCATATAGGTGCTCTTGCGCATATTATGCTTCCTGGAATAGCACCGGTTCATGTAAAAGGTAATAAGAGAAAATATGCATATAATGCATTAGATTTTATGTTAGAGACATTTTATGAATGTGGAATGAAAGACATCAAGGATATAGAAATATCTATGGTAGGTGGGGCTAACGTATTACAAAGAGAGGCCGATAATATAGGAATAAGTAATATTAACTCGGTCATTGAATATATAAAACGAAAGAATTTGAAAATTGTAGCACAGGATGTCGGCGGGCTGCTGCGAAGGAGTATAATGTTTGATATACCTACAGGAAAAGTGTTTTTTTCTGTAGGGGACAGTCCCAAAAAGCTTTTATGGCAATCATATAACAGTCAGCATGGTAAAACAGAAAAGTAAAAATAATCGTAAGAAAGGGAATAAATTACGACGAAAAAAAGGCAGAAATATTGTATATAAAAAAAAGATATCGGGTATACGAAATATAAATAAGAAATATAAACGTAACCAATATCTATGGCGGATAGTTTCAAATTATAAAGATATTATTGTTTTTTTATTTTTCTTGGCGATAGGCTTGTCTATATATTTTTATGTGGTCCATATCTTAGAAAGTAAGGCAAATAGTCCAAATAAATCTAGTCATATAAAGGAAGTAGTTGAAAGAATAAAAAAGGAATATCCATTAGGTTTTTGGAATAAATACCCCGGTGGATATAGAATTGTTATTATGAGTAATAAATATATAATCCCTACAGATGTCAATACATTGCCGACAGGGTTATACATAGATTGGAAGAATACGCACATCTTAAGAATACCTCCGGAAATGAAGAAAAAAAATCCTTATTTGACGAAAGTAGAAATTTGTGGGATTAGTTATCCGAAGTGTAATATTAACGAAATTAGTGTTAGTGAGATCTTTCCTAAGATAAAAGCTACTAAGATTAATCTTATAAGTTTATGTGAAAGACAATTTGTTATGGAGGTATTAGAGGTGTATGAGGACTATATTGTATGTGTATTTGGGATAAAATAAAATTTAAAATATTTAGATATATTTTTTATAAATTTTTCACTATTTGTATAGGTGAAGGGATAATAAATATTTAAATAAAAAGCAGTGCCAGATATCCTGAAATATAATAATTTAGGAGTGAACAAAGAATGTCTGTGAGTAATATAGTTGTATCTATCTCTAAACGTATGGGTAAAGCTATAGCAGATTATGATATGTTGCAGGACAATGATAAAGTTATTATTGCTGTATCAGGGGGGAAGGATAGCCTTGCATTGCTTAATGTTATGTTATATAGGCAGAGCTTTATACCTATTAATGTTGAATTATTAGCAGTTCATATTGATTATGGCTTGCCGGGATTCCCCACCAAGAGACTTATAGAATATTTTCAAGAGAAAAAGATAAAATATATTGTAGAGAAGATAGATTTTCTTAAAGAGCCTAATATGGAAAATACTAATTGTTTTTGGTGTTCGTGGAATCGTAGGAAGGCACTTTTTGAGATAGCAGCTAAATTAGGTTTTAATAAAATAGCCTTAGCTCATCATATGGACGATATTGTAGAAACGATTCTTTTGAATATGTTTTTTAATGCAGAGATAGGGGCCATGAAACCTAAACAGGAATTGTTTGGAGGGAAAATAACAATTATTCGGCCATTAGCATATGAAACAGAGGAACAAATTATGCGAATGGCACAAAAGGAAGGATTTGATAAAATAGATGAATTTGATTGTCCTAATAAGAGTAGTTCAAAGAGGGAAATGGTAAAGAGAATTATTTCAGATATCGGAAAGATTAATCCCGCAGTAAAGATAAATATTTTTAGGAGTCTAAAAAATATAAAAGAAGATTATCTTTTATAAGATGTGTTTTGGAAATTTATTAGCTTAATAATTTTTATGCAATTGTAATTGTAAGGGTGTAAAATTAGAAGAGATTAATAGAAATATAAATAATAGTTGAAAAATTTTAAATTATTAGTTATACTATCACACAAATTTTAAAAATTATGAGTTAAATTTTTAGAGAGTTATTAATAATCTGAGAATGGAGGGATTTGATTGAAAGAGTTGATTAAAAAGTTATTGGAATCAGGGGTCCATTTTGGTCATCAAACAAAAAGATGGAATCCCAAGATGAAAAAATTTATTTTTGGCCAGAGAAGTGGAATTTATATTATCGATCTGGAGAAGACTGTTGTCTGTTTGGAAAAAGCCAGGGATTTCATACATGAATTGGCATCTAAAGGTGGGAGGGTTCTTTTTATAGGAACCAAAAAACAGGCGCAGGTTATTATAGAAGAGGAATCGATAAGATCAGAGATGTTTTATGTGAAGAATAGATGGCCAGGAGGTCTTCTAACAAATTTTCAAACTGTACGCAAGTCTATAGCGCGTTTAAATCAGATAGAAGAAATGGAGAAAGACGGAACGTGGCAGAATCTTAAGAAGAAAGAACTTGCTAGACTTTCGAAAGAAAAAGAAAAGCTACTTAGAGATTTGGGCGGCATTCGAGAGATGAGGGATTTGCCAGAGGCGGTATTTATTGTTGATACTAAAAAAGAAGAAATAGCAGTCAAAGAGGCAGTTAGATTAAATATCCCTATTGTTGCTTTGGTGGATACAAATTGTGACCCGGATCCTATTACTTATCCTATACCCGGCAATGATGATGCCTTAAAATCAATACGTTTCATTACTTCTCTTGTTGCGGACAGTATCATAGAAGGCAGGAAAGAATATATATTAGGTAATAGTAACCAAGAAAACACGGAGTCTTCAGCTACAGTTGCTGAGACTATGGATTTAGAAAAGGGGAATAAATTAGAATCTGAGGCCTCCGACAAGGAAGAGGGCCGTCCTAAAGCTGCTAATTCATAGGAAAATGAGGAAGAGAGTATATAAATCAAATATAGAGGAGATAATATTATTATGGAGATAACAGTTGAGAGAATAAAAGAATTAAGGGAATTAACTTCTTGTGGAGTCATAGAATGTAAAAAGGCACTTGAAGAAGCAAATGGAGATATTGAAAAGGCAAAAGAGGTTTTAAAACGTAGAGGACTTGAAATCGCTGCAAAAAAAGAAGGTCGGACCACGGCTGAAGGGAGAATAGAGTCTTACGTACATCCAGGTGCTAAGATAGGAGTCTTACTTGAGGCAAATTGCGAGACGGATTTTGTGGCAAAAATGGATGAATTTTGTAAATTTACAAAAGATGTAGCTATGCATGTTGCCGCGATGAATCCAGAATATTTAAAAGAGGAAGATATCCCTGAAGATTTACTAAAAAATGTAGAAGATAAAGAGAGTTTTGTAAAGGAAAAATGTCTTCTTATGCAACCTTTTGTCAGAGATCCTAAGATTACTATACAAGAATATATAAATTCTTTGATTTCTAGTATTGGGGAAAATATTTCTATAAAGCGTTTTGTAAGATATAAGGTAAATGAAAGCTAAAGAGAATAAACCTGTATATAAGTGTGTACTTCTCAAATTGAGCGGTGAGGCGCTTTTGGGGAAACAAGAACATGGTATCGATGCAGAGATATGTGCGTCATTTGCATCCCAGATAAAAGAAATTTGTGATTTGGGTATTAAAGTAGCCTTAGTCGTTGGAGGGGGAAATATTTTTCGTGGTCAGGTAGAGTCAAAACGTTTTGGGTTGGATCGCTCGGTTGCTGATTATATGGGAATGTTGGCAACAGTTTTAAATGGTTTAGCTTTACAGAATGCTCTGGAAAAAGCAGGAGTGCCTTCAAGGGTAATGAGTGCTATACAGATGTCAGCAGTAGCAGAACCGTATATTCGCAGGAGGGCATTAAGACATTTGCAAAAAGGTAGGGTGGTTATATTTGTTGCAGGGACAGGTAATCCTTATTTTACAACAGATACAGCAGCGGCATTAAGAGCTAATGAGATTGATGCTGATGTTATTTTGAAGGCAACAAAAGTAGATGGAGTTTATTCTGATGACCCCATGAAGAATAAATCTGCCAAGAAATATACAAAATTAAAATTTATTGATGTATTGAAGAATAACTTAAAGGTAATGGACTCTACAGCAATAAGTATGTGTATGGATAATAAACTTCCTATAATTGTATTTAATCTTATGGAACCTGGGAATATAAAAAAAGCTGTGTTAGGAGAAAATTTAGGGACGGTTGTAACTTGATAGCAATAAATTAATATCTTTCCTTTTATTCGGGGGATACTTATGATAGTAAAAGAAATATTAAAAGAAACAGAAAATAAGATGAAAAAAACAGTAGAGGCTGCTAATCGGGAATTTTCTGAAGTAAGAACTGGTCGTGCTCATCCTGGTCTTATAGAGGGATTGCATATTGATTATTTCGGGACACTTACATTATTAAAGCAATTGGCTTCTATATCTGTGCCAGATCCAAGAACTATAGTTGTTCAGCCATGGGATGCTAATGCTATACCAGAAATTGAAAAAGCTATTAATAAAGCCAATATGGGAGTTTCTTGTTCTAATGATGGTAAAATTGTACGGATAAATGTTCCCCCTTTATCTGAAGAAAGGAGGCAGGAATTAAAAAAGGTTGTAAAGGATATGGCAGAGAAAAGTCGAATTTCTTTGAGAACTATTAGAAGGGATGCGAATGAAAAGTTGAAAAAGATGCAAGCAAATAAAGAGGCATCGGAAGATGATATATTTAAGGCACATGAAGAGGTGCAGAAATTGGTGGATAAATATATTAAAGAGATAGATGTATTGTTAGAGAATAAAATTAATTCTTTATTAGAATTTATTAAATAGAGTAAAAATTTTTGACCCACTAGCTCATCCGGTAGAGCACAGCCCTTTTAAGGCTGGTGTGCCGCGTTCGAGTCGCGGGTGGGTCATATATATTTTAGGACAATGTATATGTAGCCCTATAAAGAGGGCGGATGGCGGAATTGGTAGACGCGCTAGTCTTAGGAACTAGTGGGGAAACCCATGGAGGTTCAAGTCCTCTTCCGCCCATATTACATTCAGTAAAAATTGTTTCCTTTCTATAATATGATATAATTTTATTAAATGCGGCGGTAATTCAGTTGGCTAGAATGCCACCTTGCCAAGGTGGATGTCGTGGGTTCGAGTCCCATCCGCCGCTTTTATTTTTATATTAATTTAAAATATGCTAAATAATAAAATAATATTAATATAAAAGGTTTATGACCCCGTTAGAGATTCTATTCTTTTAACGGGGTTTTATTCTACAAGGACATTTTTAGAATTTTACTAGAAAAGATATAATATAAAAGTAGTAAATTTTCAAAGTTTCCATTTTTAATGTTGATATATAGGATAAATTAATCAAGATGTATTGGAGATAGGAGGAAATATTAATGAAAATCTGTGATTTTCTTTGTTCAAAAGCAGTATGTGTTGATCTTAAGAGTGAAACGAAGGAGGATATAATACTTGAATTAATAGATCTTTTAATTAAGGCAGGGGCGGTAGATAGAAGGAAAAAGAAAAAAATTTTTGAGGTTCTGATGGCAAGAGAGGCTTTAGGATCTACTGCGATAGGACAGGGGATAGCTATACCGCATGGTAAATGTGATTGTATAAAGAAGATGGTATGTTGTTTTGGTGTAAGTAAGAAAGGTATAGATTTTGATTCATTAGATGGAGAAGCTGCATACATATTCTTTTTGTTAGTAGCTCCTGTAGATTCTGCTGGGCCACATCTCAAGGCCTTAGCCAAGATTTCCAGGTTACTTAAAGATAAATTTGTAAGAGAAAGTCTTAAGGGAGCAGAGGATGAAAAGATGGCATTAAAAATAATCCAACATGAAGATGAACGTATATCAAAATTATAAATCCTATGTCTTCAGGAAATCCTTTTAAATGGTTATATCGTGGAATGAAGATAAAGAGATGGATATTTACATCTCTTTTTGGAATACTTGTAGTAAGTATAGGAGCTGTTTTGACAGCCCAAAAAGATACATTTGTGAGTATTTCAGGCATAGTGTGGATATTGTGTGGGATGGTGTTGATTGTTATAGGTATGGGTAAGATGATAGTTTCTCTGATAACTTTATTTCTTCCAAAGGGAGAGAGGGAATTAGTTAATATATTATATCAAAAAAGATATCTTGAACGTGGCCCCAAAATAGTAACTATTGGTGGGGGGCATGGTCTTTCACATCTTATATTTGGTTTAAAAGAGTATACTGCCAATATAACAGCTGTGGTTACGGTAGCTGATAGTGGTGGTTCATCTGGTCGGTTAAGGGAAGAGTTCAATATAGTTGCGCCAGGAGATATAAGAAATTGTCTTGTTGCATTAGCTGACGCACCTGCTTTGATGGGAGAACTTTTCCAATTTAGGTTTTCCAAAGACTCGGAACTAAGAGGTCATAATTTTGGTAATCTTTTTTTGACTGCAATGACCCAGCTTACTGATGGAGATTTTGAAAGAGCAGTAAAAGAAACAAGTAAAGTATTAGCTATCAGAGGGAAAGTGGTCCCTTCTACAGTAAGTAATTTGCATCTTATTGCAGAATACGAAGATGGCACCAAAACTACAGGAGAGGATAAAATACCTAGTCCGGGAAGACGAATAAAGAGGGTTTATTTGAGTGAGGAAGAGGCTTATCCTACTCAGGATGCATTGGAAGCAATAGCAGAGGCAGATATTATTATTTTAGGTCCCGGTAGTTTATATACGAGTGTAATTCCTAATCTTATTATTAAAGGTATGAGTGATGCTATATCAAAGTCTTCTGCTTTTAAAATTTATATATGTAATGTCATGACCCAGCATGGAGAAACAGATGGATATTCGGCAAGTGATCATGTTAAGGCTATCATTGAGCATTCTAATAAATTTGTCATAGATGCGTGCCTTATTAATAATGCTATCGCAGACCCCAAAGCTTTGGAGAGATATAAAGAAGAAAAGTCATTTCCTGTGGAGCCTGATATAGATAAAATTAAGGTGATGGGATATAAAGTTGTGGCTACTGATTTGTTGGGAGTAACAGACTATGTAAGGCATGATTCTGATAAGTTAAACAAAGAATTGATAAGATTAATTGAGTCATATAGAGTTATACGAAGATAAATATTTAATAAGTTTTATTTGAGAAAAAATAAGGATTATGCCTGATATTAAAAGAAAATTCATTGTTAAGAATCCTCAAGGTCTTCACGCCAGACCAGCAGCTATGTTTGTGCGTATAGTTTCTAAATATAATTCTAATGTATCTGTTAACAAAGATGGGGTTAAGGTTAATGGTAGGTCTATAATGGGGATATTGACACTTGGTGCACAAAAAGACTCAGAGATAGAGGTTGAGGTCAATGGAGAAGATGCTGAAAAGGTAATTCAAGAGTTAGAACAATTATTGTCAAAGGAAGAAGATGTTAATGAATGAGATGACATTAAAAGGAATACCTGCTGCCCCCGGTATAGCATTTGGCTCTGCTTTTATATTAGATAAGCAGGATTTTGTAATTGCCCCAAGGGCGATAATGGAGCAGGAGGTCCCAATAGAGATCGCTCGTTTTGAAGAGGCTTTGATTAAGACAAGGGAAGAAATATTAAGTATCAAAAAGAAAATAAGTTCTACTATAGAACACGAGCATGCACAGTTGTTTGATGCCCATCTTTTGGTATTAGAAGATAGAACATTGGTTGAGGAGGTAATAAAAAGGATAAAACAAGATAAATTATCTGCTGAGTATGTTTTCTCAGAAGTGTTAAAAAAATATGTGAAGATATTCGCTAATATAGAAGATGAATATCTCAGAGAAAGAGTTGGAGATATCGATGATGTTGGGCGCCGTGTTATAAAAAATTTAGTTGGAGAGGTTAAGTTACATGAATTTGATAATTTGACAGAGAGTATTATCATTGTGAGTCATGATCTTTCTCCATCTGATACTGCAAGTATGTTTAATAAAAATATTATTGCTTTTGTGACAGATACAGGTGGCAGGACGTCACATACAGCTATTATGGCCAAGTCGCTTGGCGTACCTGCCGTTGTAGGGCTAAAAGATGCTACTCTACGGATAACAAATCAAGATTATCTTATAGTCGATGGACATAAAGGTATAGTTATTATAAACCCTAAAAAACAAACTATTAGGATTTATCGTAAAGAACAGGACAAAATTACTCGTTTTATAGGACAGTTTGATGATATAAAAAATCTTCCTGCAAAGACAAAAGATGATAGAGAGGTTTTATTATTAGCAAATTTAGAGTTGCCTGAGGAGATTCCTGCTATATTAAATTTAGGGGCTGATGGTATTGGATTGTATAGAACAGAATATTTTTATATGAATAGGGTAGATCTTCCTTCGGAAGAAGAACAATTTAAAGCATATAAACAGGTCGCTGAGGCAGTTTCTCCCCGTTCTGTTACCATAAGAACTCTTGATCTCGGAGGAGATAAATTTATATCAAGTTTACAAATTCCTAAAGATATGTATCCTTTTTTAGGTTGGAGGGCTATCAGATTTTGTCTTGCAAGACCCGATATATTTAAGACCCAATTACGAGCAATATTAAGAGCTTCTGCCTATGGTAAAATAAAGTTGATGTATCCTATGATATCAGGTCCTGAAGACTTGTCTAAAGCTAATGCCATATTAGAGGAGGTTAAGAAAAGTTTAAAAAAAGATAAAATCCTATTCGATGAAGATATTGATGTTGGGGTAATGATAGAATTGCCATCTGCGGCCATGACATCAGATATGCTTGCAGAACAGGCACAATTTTTTAGCATAGGGACTAACGATTTAGTTCAATATACTCTGGCAATTGATAGAGTTAATGAACAGACAGCAGATTTATACGAACCAGCCCATCCGGCTATATTGAGGCTAATAAAACGCACGATAGATGCTGCTCATAAAAAAGGGATTAAGGTAGGAATGTGTGGAGAAATGGCGGCTGATCCTATATTAGCTTTTATTTTATTAGGTTTAGAATTAGATGAATTTAGCATGTCTTCGATAAATATCCTACAGATAAAAAAAGTGATCCGTTCGGTAACTTTTAGGGATGCTAGAAAATTAGCAGATAAGGTCCTATCCATCGCTACGAGTAGAGAAATAGAAAAGTTAAGTAGAAGCATGTTACAGAAGCTTGTCCCAGAAGTATTGGATCCAGTTAAATAGCGTATCAAAATGTTAATTTTTCAAAATAATTCTTCCGTTAAGTTGTAATTTATGTTAAAAAAGTATTTTAACTCTTTATTTGAAATTATTATAAATTTATAAATAATAGTTAACTTATTTATAAATATAGGGAAATGAAAATGAAGGCATTAGTTTTAGCTGCAGGTTATGGGACAAGGCTTTATCCTATTATAAAAGATACCCCCAAAGCACTTTTAGATATTAATGGTAGACCTTTATTAAATTATATAATAGAGAAATTGATGACTCTTAATACATTGAATGAGATTATAGTAGTTACTAATAATAAATTTTATAGAATATTTGAAAAATGGGCATTAGATTTGAGGTCTGTATCTGTTTTTCCTGATATTAAAATTGTTAATGATGGAACAAATACTCCAGAGGATAGATTAGGGTCAATAGGTGATATAGATTTTGTTCTCAATAATATGACTATTAATGATGATCTTTTGGTTGTAGGAGGGGATAATCTGTTTAATTTTAATGTTCAGGAATATATATTATTTGCGGTGGATAAATCACCTGCTGTTACTATAGGTGTATATGATATTGGAAATATTAAAGAGGCTAAAAAATTTGGAGTTGTTCTCGTAAATGGAAATAATAAAATATTATCTTTTGAAGAAAAACCTTCTTCTCCTGCATCGAGTTTGATTGCTATGTGTTTTTACTATTTCCCTAGGAGTTCTCTGGGTATGGTATCAGAATATCTTAGGGAGTCTAAAAAGTCTGATAAGGCAGGTGATTATATAAAATGGTTGATAGGTAAAACAGATGTATATGGATTTAAATTTTCTGGGACTTGGTATGATATTGGAAGTATAGAGGCATATAGAGAGGCCCAAATGAACTTTAAATAAATAATAAGATTATTACATAAGGGATATCAATGAAAGGATAGGTAAAAATGAAAGGGAAACATTTTATCTCATCAGAATCTGTTGGTAGAGGTCATCCTGATAAAGTTTGTGATCAGATATCTGATGCAGTCTTGGATGCTGTTTTAAAAAACGATCCTAAGGGACGTGTGGCCTGCGAAACATTTATTTCTATGGGATTGGTTATTGTTGGTGGAGAGATAACTACACATACATATGTTGACATACATAAATTAGTACGTAGAGTATTGCGTGATATAGGATATACTCATCCTAAATATGGATTCGATGCCAATGTCTGTTCTATATTAAACGCTATTAACGCTCAATCTCCTGACATAGCTCAGGGGGTCGATGCTGGTGGTGCAGGGGATCAGGGTATAATGTTTGGTTATGCCTGTGATGAGACCCCAGAGTTGATGCCCCTTCCTATAATGTTGGCACATAAATTGGTTAAGCGGGTAGAAGAAGTGCGGACAAAAGGCTTACTTAATTATTTGGGGCCGGATTGTAAAAGTCAAGTTTCTGTAGAATATATTGACGAACAACCAATAAGAGTGGATGCAGTTGTATTAGCATGCCAGCATACAGAAGAGATATTGGATAGAACGGGGAAAAAGATTGCTAAGAAGGCACGGGAAGAGATAATAAAAAATATTGCTCTGCCTATAGTTGGAGATTTGGCGGATAAGAAAACTAAATATTATGTGAATGAGACAGGGAAATTTATTGTTGGTGGTCCACAGTCTGATACAGGAGTTACAGGAAGAAAGATAGTTGTGGATACATATGGAGGTATTGTTTCCCATGGTGGTGGGGCATTTTCAGGTAAGGATCCAACAAAAGTAGATAGGTCTGCAACGTATATGGCTAGATATATCACTAAAAATATAGTTGCTGCTAAACTTGCAAAGAGGTGTTTGATACAGTTAAGTTATGTAATAGGTAGAGCTGACCCAGTGAGTGTTATGGTTGATACCATGGGGACAGGCAAGGTCTCAGATGAACGATTGGTAGAACTGGTGCGTAAACATTTTGACCTTACACCTAAAGGTATTATTAAAACATTAGAATTGCTAAAACCCAATTACGAGAAAACAGCGGTGTATGGTCATTTTGGCCGCAAAGAGTTTCGATGGGAAAAAACAGACAAGGCAAGTGTATTAAAAAAGGATGCTTAGTTCAGATTAAAACGGTATTTACATTTTTTGTTTCAGCCCATATATCATCAATATCAGGGGAGGTAATTATTATGCCCGAGGTTACAATGTCAGAAGACTTTAAGGTCAAAGATTTGTCTCTTGCAGGTTTTGGTAATAAAGAGATAGAGTTGGCGGAATCGGAGATGCCAGGATTAATGGCATTAAGGGAAAAATATCGTGACCAGAAACCTTTAGCTGGGGCACGAATAACAGGTTCACTTCATATGACCATACAGACCGCGGTCCTTATAAAGACCCTTGTTGAGTTGGGTGCTGATGTAAGATGGGCAAGTTGTAATATCTTTTCCACACAGGACCATGCAGCAGCAGCTATTGCAGCATCAGGAGTTCCTGTGTTTGCATGGAAAGCAGAGACGCTTAAAGAATACTGGTGGTGTCTGAAACGAGCCCTTATTTTTCCTGATGGCAAAGGACCAAATCTAATTGTAGATGATGGTGGAGATGCTACTCTTATGGTTCATAAAGGATATGAGGCAGAAAACGACTCTTCAATTTTGGATGTGGATACAGATGCAGAAGATGAAAAAGAATTATTCTTCTCTTTAAAAGAAACATTATCAGAATCCCCAGGGATATGGCATTCTATGGTAAAAGACATACGGGGGGTGTCAGAAGAAACCACAACGGGAGTACATAGACTATATCAAAGGATGAGCAATAAGACACTACTTTTCCCTGCATTTAATGTGAATGATTCAGTGACAAAATCAAAATTTGATAATCTATATGGATGCAGGGAGTCATTAGCTGACGGTATTAAACGTGCCACAGATATAATGATTGCAGGCAAGGTAGTTGTTGTATGCGGTTATGGCGATGTTGGTAAGGGATGTGCTAAATCTATGCGTAGTTATGGCGCAAGAGTTATAATAACAGAGATAGATCCTATATGTGCTCTTCAGGCAGCTATGGAGGGTTTTGAGATAAAAACTGTTGAAGACTGCCTTGAAGAGGCTGACATCTATGTTACAGCTACTGGGAACAGAGATATTATAACAGCAGAGCATATGTCTAAAATGAAGGATAAAAGTATAGTCTGTAATATCGGTCATTTTGATAATGAGATACAGGTATCAAGACTTGAAAAATGGCCGGGTATAAAAAAAATTAATATAAAACCTCAGGTAGATCAGTATTATTTTTCTGATGGGCATTCTGTTATCATACTGGCTGAAGGTAGACTTGTTAATCTCGGATGTGCTACAGGGCATCCATCTTTTGTTATGAGTAACTCTTTTACTAATCAGGTTTTAGCGCAGATAGAGTTGTGGAGAAGAAAATATGATGTAGGTGTCTACCGTCTACCCAAACATCTTGATGAAGAGGTTGCACGTTTACATTTAGAAAAATTGGGTGTGAAACTTACCAGACTGACACCAGAACAGGCAGAATATATAGGAGTCTCAATAGATGGACCATATAAACCAGAACATTATCGTTATTAAAGTTAAGGAGGTATATAATGGTAAAAATTTATTATGATAAAGATGCAGATTTAAATGCATTTAAGGATAAGACAGTAGCAATTATTGGTTATGGTATACAAGGCCGTGGGCAGGCTTTGAATTTAAGGGATAGTGGTGTTAATGTCATAGTAGGACAACGAGAAGGTTCTGTTAATTATAATAAGGCAATAGAGGATGAATTTAAACCAGTAGATGCCAAAACAGCAGCTAAAAAAGCAGATGTTATTGTAGTATTAACACAGGATCATCTTCAACCGGAGGTATATAAAAAAAGCATAAAGCGTTATTTAAAAAAGGGAAAATCATTAGTTTTCTCTCATGGGTTTAATATTCACTTCAAGCAAATCATTGCACCTGAGGATGTTGATGTATGGATGATTGCACCCAAAGGACCTGGGGCACTGGTAAGAAGACAATATGAAGAAGGAAAAGGTGTCCCGTGTTTGGTTGCAGTATATCAGGATGCCAGTGGCAATGCATTAAAAGATGCTCTTGCATATGCAAAGGGTATTGGTGGAACAAGGGCAGGAGTTATTGAAACTACCTTCAAGGAAGAAACTGAAACAGATCTATTTGGTGAACAGACAGTATTGTGTGGAGGAGTAAGTGCGCTTATAAAGGCAGGTTTTGAGACACTTGTAGAGGCAGGATATCAACCAGAGATAGCCTATTTTGAGTGTTTGCATGAATTAAAATTAATTACCGATTTAATTTATGAAGACGGTATAGTAGGGATGAGAAAACGAGTTTCAGATACGGCGGAATATGGTGATTATACACGCGGTCCCCGTATTATAGATGCACGTGTACGCAAACAGATGCAAAAGGTACTAAAAGAAATTCAGACAGGGAAATTTGCCCGTGAATGGATACGAGAAAATAAAAAGGGAAGACCTAATTTCTTAAATTTTAGAGAAGAGGCCAAAAAACATTTGGTAGAAACCGTAGGTAGACAGCTGCGAGATATGATGCCGTGGATGAAGAAATAATAAATATACAATAATGAAACTCCATCTGGGTTGTGGTAATAAAAAATTAGAGGGCTGGATAAATATAGATTCTGTTGCAGCCTTTAATCCTGATTTAATACATGATATAACACAGCCATTACCTTATCAAGAACTTAGTATTGATGAAATTTTGGCTGAAGATTTACTGGAACATTTTGATAAATATATACGTTTTTTTGTCTTCTATGAATGGGTTAGAGTTCTTAAGATAGGAGGGAAAATAACAGTTCAGGTCCCTAACTTTAAAAAAATATTGTTTAGGTATTTTAAGTTTGGATTTGATGCAATAGTGGATCTTGTCTTTGGCGAAACATTCTGGGGATCAAAAATCTATATTGGACATTTTGGTATTCATAAATGGGGATATTCAGAGAAAACATTCAAAAAATTTGTCAAAATGTTTGGTATCCATCCCATTAAATTTGAGCATCGTGGGCTTAATATGAGGTTAATAGGAATAAAAGAGAGACATATTAACAAACAAGATTTATATGATATAAAAATTTATTCCTATGCTAATAAGGGTGATAATGGGAACGAATATGTTACACTTGGCTCTATAAAGGATATGATAAAAAATTTTGCCTCGGGAGGAATAAGTAATGAAGAGTTGTAATAATAAGGATAGGGTATTAATATTTGATACTACCTTGCGTGATGGAGAGCAGGCTCCAGGTGCGAGTATGAACGAGAAAGAAAAATTAGAAGTAGCATATGCATTAGAAAGATTAGGAATAGATATCATAGAGGCAGGTTTTCCTGTTATTTCTCAGGGGGACTTTTCCTCCGTTAATACGGTTGCTAAACATATAAAGAAATCGATTATATGTGGATTGGCTAGATCTATAGAAAAAGATATAGATGCAGCAGTGGAGGCTTTGAGACCTGCTAAGAGAAAACGTATTCATGTATTTCTTGCTACATCAAAAATACATAGAAAATATAAATTTAAAAAGACTCAACAAGAAATACTGGATATGGCAATTAAAGCGGTAAAATACGCAAGGGATAAAGCTGATGATATAGAATTTTCTCCAGAGGATGCATCCCGTACAGAGAGAGATTTTTTATATAAGATAGTAGAGGCAGTCATAGATGCCGGTGCCTCTACTGTTAATATCCCGGATACAGTAGGTTATAGTGTGCCAGAAGAATTCGGTTCTATTATTGCAGGTATAATAGATAATGTTGCCAATGTTAATAAGGCAGTAATATCTGTACATTGCCATAATGACCTTGGACTTGCTGTTGCTAATTCTTTATCTGCTATAAGAAGCGGTGCGAGGCAGATAGAGTGTACAGTTAATGGAGTAGGAGAACGTGCAGGAAATGCCTCTATGGAAGAGATAGTAATGGCATTAAAGACACGTTTTGATATATATGGATGTTTTACAGGAATAAAAACAACTGAGATATGTAGGACATCTAGGTTAGTAAGCAATTATACAGGTTTTGTTGTCGCTCCTAACAAGGCAATTGTAGGGAATAATGCATTCAGGCATGAGGCAGGTATTCATCAAGATGGTATATTAAAGGAACGGGCTACATATGAGATTATGCGACCGGAAGATGTTGGTTTTATGGATACAGGTCTTGTATTGGGGAAACATTCCGGTAGGCACGCCTTCAGAGAGAGGTTAAAGAACCTTGGAATAATATTAAAAGATAGAGAACTTGATTCGGCTTTTCAACGATTCAAAGATGTTGCAGATAAAAAGAAACAGATCTTTGATGAGGATCTACTTGCAATAGTAGAAGATGAGAGAAAGGTATTTAAAAAGGTATGGACATTAGATGCTATCTCAGCAAAAACAGGTACCAACATCGCCCCTGAAGTAGAGGTTGTATTAAAAAATAAAGGGAAATTATTCACCATGAAGTCTTCGGGAGATGGTCCTGTAGATGCATGTTATAATGCTATAGAGTCTATTGTAGATATGAAAGGCAAACTTTTGGATTATTCTATACAGTCTGTTACGCAAGGAAAAGATGCTCTGGGGCAGGTTACAATAAAAGTTAAGTTTGGTGATAAGAGTGTTGTCACGCATGGGACAAGCACGGATATACTTGAGGCATCAGCAAAGGCATATGTTAATGCTGTAAATAAAATATTATCTCAGCAAATATGACAACAATTAGATGGAAGTTTAACATTCTGCACAATTTAACCTTGTTGATTTGTGCATTTTTCACTATTTAACAAGGTTGAATTGTGCAGAATAAAAAGCTAAAATAATTATGTTAGAAGAAACAAAAGCTATTTATGGACTTATTGGGTATCCTGTAAAACATAGCCTTTCTCCGTTAATGCATAATGCTGCATTTAAGGCATTACAAGTAGATGCTGAATATAGATTATTTGAACTTCAAAAGGACGAATTAGACGAGTTTTTTGATAAGTTAAAGGATGAGTTGAGTCCTATATTTGGTCTAAACGTAACTGTGCCTTATAAAGAAGAGGTTATTAAATATATAGACAGTCTTTCTCCTTTTGCCCAGAAGGTTATGGCTGTGAATACTATTGTAGTATCAAAGGATAGAAAACTAATAGGTTATAATACTGATGCACCGGGATTTTTGGCCCATTTAAATGAATTGAAGTTCGAAGTATGTGATAAAAAGGTTGCAATAATAGGCGCGGGAGGAGCGTCGCGTGCTATAGTAAGTATGCTTTGTCTTATGCCTGATAAACCAAAAATTATTTTACTTTATGATATAGATAAACAGCGAGCAGAGAAATTAATTGAGGACCTTAGTCAGCGGATGGACACTTCTATCGTAAAGGCAGTTTTTAGTATAGATGATTTAGATATAAATAATGCCGAGCTATTGATAAATGCAACTCCTGTAGGGATGAAACAGGATGATCCTGTTTTGATTGAACCCGAGCTTCTACATACAGGTATGCTTGTATATGATTTGATTTATAATCCAGCCGAGACCTCTCTTTTAAAAATTGCTAAACAAAGAGGAGCGGATACTGCAAACGGATTAGGTATGTTGTTTTATCAAGGTGTATTAGCATTTGAACATTGGGCTAATACCCGTCTTGATGAGAAAATAAAGATAAAAATGAGAGAAGCATTAGAAAAAGGATTAGAAAAATAATGGAAATAGCTATATGTATATTTATTTTAGGCGCAATAGTAGGGAGTTTTTTAAATGTATGTATCGTTCGATTGCCTCAAGAGGCCTCTGTAGTAACACCCCCATCTCATTGTCTTAAGTGTAAAAAGAATATTCCATGGTATGATAATATACCTCTTCTTAGTTATATTCTTTTAAAAGGTCGATGTCGTTTTTGTAAAGAAAGAATCTCTTTTCGTTATTTTGGGGTGGAACTAATCACAGCTATATTATTTACTTTATTTTACATTTATTTTGGTCTGAAGACTATTCTTTTACCATACCTCGTAATGTTATCTTGTTTTATCGTTGCAACTTTTGTAGATTTTGAACATAGAATAATACCAGATGAAGTAAGTATAGGTGGAATGTTTGCTGGGCTTTTTTTTAGTTTTTTTATACCTGGCTTACAGGGTGTAGATACTAATAATACTAATTTTTTGGCCTCTCATTTAACAGCACTAGGTATGTCTGTATTGGGTGTATTGATAGGAGGTGGTGTTATTTATTTAATGGGTATACTTGGAGATTTTTTATTTAAAAAAGAGTCTATGGGTGGGGGAGACATAAAATTACTCGCTATGATAGGAGCCTTTTTAGGTTGGAAATATGCTCTTCTTACTTTTTTTATAGCACCGTTCTTTGGTTCAATTTTTGGTATTGTTGAAAAGATACGTACTAAAGAGACGGTGATAGCTTATGGTCCGTTTCTAGTTCTTGGTGCGATAATTAGTTTGTTTTGGGGAAATGAGATTATATCATGGCTTCTGCAAAGGTATGGTATACCTACCACTTAAGAAACCTTCTAATAAAAGCCTCTGGACAGTATTTCTTTGTTATGTTACAATCGACAAGCTATGGATAAAAAAAATAACATAATTCTTATAGGTTTTATGGGAGTTGGAAAATCTACTGTTGCCCAAAGACTTGGTGAATTATTAAATAAAGAAGTAGTTTCAACAGATATTTTGATTGAAAAAGAAGAGGGACGGAGCATTCCTGAAATATTTAAAAGTTCAGGAGAGCCTTATTTTAGAAAAATAGAAACTAAAATTGTAAAACAGATCTCATCTAGACATAATCTTATTATTGACTGTGGCGGTGGTGTAGTATTAAATCCTGAAAATGTCTCTAATCTTAAAAAAAATGGTATATTGATATGCTTGACTGCATCTGTAGATATTATATATGAAAGGGTGAAATTTGATACAAATAGGCCATTGTTAAAGGTGGCTGATCCTAAAAAAGAAATTAGAAGATTATTGGAATTTAGAATGCCGTTTTATAACCAAGCAGACTATATTGTTCCTACAGACAAGAAAACCATTGATGAGGTTTGTGCAGCAATCATTAAGCTATACAATTAGTTCTTTATATTTTAAGTTGATATTATGACAGAACTTGAGGCCTTGTTAATATTAAATGCAGTTAATGGTATTGGTAATATAGGGATAAAAAAGGCATTAAAACATTATGGTAGGGCTGTAAAGATAGTTTCTTTAAATAAGAAAGAGTTAGAAGCAAGTAAAATATTCACGCAGAAGGCGATCGATGAACTGCTAAATTTTCAAAAGGATAGATTTCTTAAAGAAGAGTTTGATATTGTTTTACGAGACAAGATAGATATAATTGCTTTTTTCGATAATAACTTTCCAACCTCTTTAGCAGAAATACCAGACAGTCCTGTTGTTCTTTATGTAAAAGGTATAAAGGGGTGGTCGAACAATAATCTTTCTATTGCTATAGTAGGTTCGAGACGGGCTTCGATGTACGGAATTTCTGTAGCAATGAGTTTTGCATCAAGACTTGCTGAACTTGGGATAAATGTTGTTTCTGGTATGGCACGTGGTATAGACTCATCTGCTCACCGAGGTGCATTGAGGGCAAATGGGAGAACAACTGCAGTATTAGGTTGTGGATTGTCTCATATATATCCTCCTGAGAACAGGAGATTATTTGAAGAAATTATAGGCTATGGAGCAGTTATATCCGAGTTTCCTATGAAAACTCGTCCTTTTGCTTATAATTTCCCAAGGCGTAACAGAATAATTAGTGGATTATCGTTGGGTGTAATTGTAGTTGAGGCTGCACTTAAAAGCGGGGCACTTATTACAGCTGATTTTGCATTAGAACAAGGTAGAGAAGTATTTGCTGTCCCGGGCAAGGTCGATAATCCTTATGCAAAAGGGACTAATCATCTTATCCAGCAGGGAGCAAAACTCGTAACCTGTATTGAAGATATACTAAATGAATTAGAACCGCAATTGAGAGCATACATTAAAAAAGAAAGTAATCATAATTATAAATATAAAGCAGCTAATGTAGAAAGTGAGAGAAAAGATCCTTTTTTTTTAAACGATTTGACCAGAGAAGAACAAAAAGTTTATAGTTGTTTACCATCTCAAGTTGGAACACATATTGATATGTTAGTAGATAAATGTAGTTTACCGTTGCCGTTAGTTTCTTCCATTTTATTAAAACTAGAAATGAAAGGGATAGTTAAACAATTGCCAGGCAAGATATTTGTTCGGCAAAAAAATAGGTGAATTTTTATTTTTTTTTAAGTTTAATTAAGGAAATTTAATATGGTAAAAGCTATTGTTATTGTTGAATCCCCTGCAAAGGTAAAGACCATCAATAAATTTTTAGGTAAAAATTTTAAAGTTCTTTCATCTATGGGACATCTTGTTGATCTCCCTAAATCCAGTTTGGGTGTTGATATTGACGGTGGATTTACCCCTAAATTTATTGTTGTAAGAAGTAAACAGAAGATATTAAGTAAACTCAAAAAGGATTCAGCCAAAGCAAAAGAGATTTATTTTGCCACAGATCCTGATAGAGAAGGTGAGGCAATAGGTTGGAATTTAGTTGAACATATAGGTGATGGGAAAAAAATACATAGGGTAACTTTTCAAGAAATCACGAAAGATGCTGTCTTAGAAGCTTTTAAACATCCACGTGAGTTTGATAAAAAGAAAATAGATGCACAGATAGCGAGGCGTATTCTTGATAGAATTGTGGGGTATAAGATAAGCCCCATATTGTGGAAAAAAGTAGGCTCACGGTTAAGTGCCGGCAGGGTGCAATCAGTGGCACTCAGGATAATAGTTGAAAGAGAAAGACAGATTCAGGCATTTGTGCCTGTTGAATACTGGGAAATAGAGATAAAGTTACAAAAGCAAGGTTTAACACATATTTTAACTGCGTCCTTAGAAAAGATAGATGATGCTAAAAAAGAGATTAATAATGAGGCTGAAGCTAATGATATAGTAGAAAAAATAAAAAAAGAAAATTTTATCATTACTGAAATCTCACGAAGGCAAGTTAAACGTAAGGCATTGCCACCTTTAATTACTAGTACACTACAACAAGAAGCCTTTAATAGATTTAAGTTTAATGCTAGTAAGACCATGATGATCGCTCAACAACTCTATGAAGGTATAGACTTAGGTGGAGGAGAACGTGTAGGTATTATTACGTATATGAGAACAGATTCTTTTAATATCTCTAAGGATGCTATTGAAAAAGTACGCAGACTTATCGTTGATGAATATGGAGATAAATACCTACCTACAAAGCCAAATAGATATAAATCCAAGAAATCTGCCCAGCAGGCGCATGAGGCTATACGTCCAACAGACGTTTTGCGTAAACCAGAAGACATAAAAAAATATCTTACATCAGACCAATATTATATTTATGAACTAATATGGCGACGTTTTGTAAGTTCACAGATGACACTAGCTGTTTATGAATATAGAAAGATGGAAATAACAGCAGATAAATATACATTTACAGCATCTGGTTCTACTCTTTTATTTGATGGTTTTTTATCTATATCAAAAGATATTACTGAAGAAGAAAATGGAGAGGATTTTTCTCATTATGATAAAGGAGATAGATTAGTATTAAAAGATGTTATTCCAACTCAACATTTTACAAGGCCACCAGCTAGATATTCAGAGGCAAGCCTTGTTAAAACATTGGAAGAGGAAGGCATAGGAAGGCCAAGTACCTATGCCTCTATTATACAAACTTTGGTAATGCGTAATTACGTTGTACGTGAACGAGGCTATTTTACTCCTACGGAACTTGGGATATTGATAAACGACCTTTTAGTAGAATATTTTTCTAAAATTATGGATATAGGATTTACTTCTAAGATGGAAGAAGAACTAGATCTTATTGAAGAAGGGAGAATGGATTATGTGAGCCTGCTTAATGAATTTTATAAGCCTTTTAAAGCAGAACTTGATTATGCAGAAAAAAATATTGTAAAAACTGAAAATTATGTTGATAGACATTGTCCTAAATGTGGTAGGCAGATGGTTGTCAAATGGGGAAGAAAAGGAAAATTTCTTAGTTGTTCTGGTTTTCCTGAATGTAAGTTCGCACAAGCCTTTTCTTTAGGCATTAAATGTCCAAATGAAGGCTGTGATGGAGAATTAGTAGAACGTAAATCACGTAGAGGCATATTTTATGGATGTAGTAAATATCCCGAGTGTACTTATATTACTAATAAACTTCCATCCAAATAGATGAAATATGTAAACTTTAATATCTTTTATAAAATAATTTTTTTTAACATGTAAAGATTTTTATATGAATCGTTATATAAGAAAGTTTGTATTTTATCTTGAAATAGAAAAAAACTATTCCAAACAAACTATACGGGTATATAAAGCAGATCTAGTAGAATTTTTTGATTTTTTACAGAATATTGATATACAAGATATAGATTACTTAATGTTGAGAAAATTTATTGCGAAATTGAGAGGGAAAAAACTTTGTTCTCGTACTATTGCAAGAAAAATTTCCTCATTAAGAAGTTTTTTCCGTTTTTTAAATAGAGAAGGAATATTGAAGAATGATCCTTCTCTACTTCTTCTGTCTCCAAAACTCGATAAATTACTTCCTAAATTTTTAACTGAGAAGGATATGACTTCTTTTATAGAGGCTTCATCAGGAGAAAAAACTGTAAATAAAAGAGATAAAGCCATCTTAGAAACCTTATATAGCACGGGGATGAGAGTTGGTGAGTTAGTATCGTTAAATGTTTCTGACGTAGATTTAATATCTAACCTTATTAAAGTACGTGGGAAGGGTAAAAAAGAACGGCTTCTACCTATAGGAGAGAGAGCTGTGGACGCCATAAGAGACTATTTATCAAGTAGAAAAAAATCGTCTGAGGTTTTATTTCTTAATAAGAATGGTGGACGGCTTTCTGACAGGAGTGTACGTAATATAGTGGAGAAATACATAAAAAAGGCAAATACCATAAATAACCATATATATCCACATGTTATAAGACACTCCTTTGCAACACATATGCTCGAAAGAGGTGCGGACCTCCGTTCAGTGCAAGAATTATTAGGACACGCTAATTTATCTACTACTCAGATATATACACATGTAACAGCAGAGAAATTAAAACATGTCTATGATCATGCCCATCCGCGTGCATAATTTTACTGTCGTGTATTATTTTGTTTTAAAAAAGTAGGATTATGTTTATTCTTTACGATATTATATATTTACTTTTTACGTTGAGTTATTTGCCATATTTTATTATTAAAGGCAAATGGCATAAAGATTTTATCTCAAGATGTTGGGGGCCAGATAAAAAGTTGTTGTCCAAGCTTGCTACAGAAAAGAGGATATGGATACATGCGGTAAGTGTTGGTGAGGTTATGACAATAATAAAATTTGTTAAATTTATAAAAAAGAAATTTCCTCAATATCAGATTATTTGTTCCACTGTTACACCAACAGGTAACAACCTTGCGCGTAGAAGTTTTAAAGATAATGCTATAGTAATTTATTCACCGTTAGATTTTAGCTGGATTGTCGCACGATATATAAATAAAATAAAACCCAGTGTATATATATCTACAGAAACAGAGATATGGCCCAATTTATATACGTTACTTGGTAAAGCAGGAATTCCTATATTGCAAATTAACGGAAGGATATCAGAGAAATCTTTTAAATGGTATCGTATGGCATCTTTTTTTATAAAAAGATCTTTAAAATATGTGAATATATTTTGCATGCAAACCAAAACAGATGCTGAAAGAATCGTCTCTATGGGGGCTAATCCTGAACGTGTAAAAATATGTGGTAATCTTAAATTCGATATAGCACTAGATTCCAAAGACGTAGATATAGAAAATTTGGGGATATTAAGAAAAAATAAAATTTTTGTTGCAGGTAGCACGCATCCAGGAGAAGAGAATATAATCGTGGATATATTTATCCAGTTAAGAAAAGAAAATCCATATTTAGGATTAATTATTGCTCCAAGACATATTGAAAGGGCAAAAGATGTTGTAGAGTTGGTAAGACAGAAAGGATTACAACCTGTTGTATTCTCTGAATTAAGAAAGGGAAGAGAAATATCAAATTTAAATGAGATAGTAATAGTTGATGAGATAGGCTGGCTTAAACCATTGTATCAAATAGCCACTATAGTATTCATTGGAAAAACTTTTACCATAGGAGGAGGACAAAACATTATAGAACCTGCTGCCTTTGGTAAACCAGTATTTATAGGACCTAGGGCTGACAATTTTAAAGATGTGGTGAGGTTGTTTTTAAAAAGAAATGCTATCATCCAAGTTAATAATACTGAGGAATTATTTAATAAAATCTTGGAATTGTTACGAAATCCGAATAAGTTAAAATCTATAGGAGAGGCAGCAAAAGAAGTAGTCACAGAAAATCAAGGAGCAACAGCCGAAACCCTTAGTGCATTGTCCCAATTACTTTTACATAGTAAATCTAGAAAAATTGAATGATAGTTTTCCTTCAGATTTAATCATGATTTAGGAAATGGATATTATTAATAAACTAAAAAAGGTATTATATTCACTTGCTACTGATAAAAAAAATAGTCTGATTTATTTACCTATTAAAATTATCTTACTATTTCTTTCCTTTATTTACTATTTGATTGTGAAATGGATTTCATATTGTTACGATGCAGGCATTTTTTCGCAAACACGACTACCTTCTAAGGTGATAAGTATAGGGAATATTACTGTTGGAGGAGTTGGTAAGACCCCAATCGTAGAATTGATTGCAAGATTGATAAAAGAAAATAATAAGAAGAACCCTGTTATTCTAACACGTGGATATATGGCAGGCAGGGCATCTGTTATAAAAAAAGGGACAAAAGAAGGTGTTAATTATAAACAGAGACAATATAAAATTGTTAGTGATGAGGCATGTATGCTGAAGGAAAAGTTGAACTACGATATTCCTATTATTGTAGGTCCTAATAGAATAAATAATGCTATTAATTTTTTAAAAAACTATGAGGCAGATATTTTCATTCTTGATGATGGGTTTCAATACAGAAAATTATTTAGGAACATGGATATTGTGGCTGTAGATACTACAAATCCATGGGGAAATGGTTTTTTAATGCCGCGAGGAATTCTTAGAGAACCTATATCTGCATTAAAGAGAGCAGATATTTTTATACTAACTAAAACAGACTTAGGCATACATAATATTGAATATATTAAAAGAAAATTACATGAAATAGCAAATGGGATTCCTATTGTTGAGACAATACATAAACCTATATGTCTTAAAGAGTTATCTTCTAAATTAGAAGAATCATTAGAATATGTTAAAGGAAAAAAAATAGCTGCTTTGGCCAGTATAGGGGATAGTTTATCTTTTAAAAAGACGTTAGAAGGTATAGGATGTATTATTGAAAAAAATTTTTTCTTTATCGATCATTATATTTATAATATAAATGATATCGATTATATATGCAGTCAATGTTGTTTAGAGAATGTTAATATAATAATAACTACTGAAAAAGATGCAGTAAAACTTCATAAATATAGTTGTTATTTTAAGAATATCGTAATTTTTTATTTAGAAATAGAGATATATATAACAAAAGGGAAGGACGTCCTTATTGAAAGAATCAATCATCTATTACAGTGTTAAATTTTTGGGTTTTATAATACGCCTTTTGCCTTTAGGTTATGCTCTCGCAATAGGTAGAGGGATTGGGATATTGTTTTATTATTTTGACAGAAAACACCGTGCTCAAGTTTATGCCAATCTTAAAACTGCATTTGCTAATGAGAAAGATGGCCATGAGTTAAAAAAGATTACAAAAAAATTATTTAAAAATTATGGGCAAAATTTAATAGATTTATTAAGGCTTCCGTTATTGAATAAATCTAAATTTAGTGAAATTGTCTCTATAGAAGGTAAAGAACACGTAGAGGCTTCGTTGAAAAAAGGCCGAGGTGTTATTTTATTGGCTATGCATTTTGGGAGTTGGGAATTAGCAAGTTTATCCTGCGCGATGTTAGGCCATCCATATAAGGTAATAGTTAAACCTCAACATAAATATTCTCGTATTGACAGACTATTGAATTCTTATAGAGAATGTGGTGGTTCTATAGTTTTATCTAGAGGTATTGGGACGAGAGATCTTATAAAAAGTCTTAAAAATAATGAAGTCGTAGGAATGGTTGTAGATCAAGGTGGTCGTGATGGTGTTTTAGCTCCTTTTTTTGGAAAACAAGCCTCAATGTCTGTTGGAGCGATACGTATAGGGTTAAAGTTTGATGTCCCTATATGTTGTACTGTTATTATAAGAGAGAAAAATCATCGCCATCGTATTATTATAGATAAACCAATCCATTTGGATAATACGGGCAATATTGATAAAGACATTCAAACAAATCTGAGAAAAGTGACAGCAATTATGGAAGAATATGTAAGGCAATATCCAGAAGAATATATGTGGTTTTATAAAATATGGAAATATTCGAATGAGGCAGCTATTACTATATTAAGTGATGATAAGATCGGCCATTTAAGACAATCTCAAATGGCCGCACAAATTCTTAAAAAAATTATGGCAGATCGCCATGTAGAGACTAGTCTTAATACCACCAAAGTAGTATTTAAAACTAAGAGTTTATATCGAATATTTTCTGTTTTAGCTCCCTTGCTATTACCTTTTATTAATCAAAACCATTTTGGAGTATTGAGACATTTTTTAAATGAAGATAGTTATAATGAAATAATGACCAGCAGGCCTGATTTTGTTATATCATGCGGTTCATCATTAGCTGCTGTGAATACTTTTTTATCATTGGACAATAATGCAAAAAGTATATGTATTCTTAAACCAGGACTGATGAGTTACGAAAATTATGATCTTGTAATTTTACCTCAACATGATGTATCGCACAAAGATAAAAAAAATCCCAAAATAGTAGTCAGTTATGCATCATTAAATTTAATAACTCCAGAATATCTAAATAAACAAAAAGAGTTATTACTTACGCGTTTTTCTCATCTTAAAAACAGCTTAAGAAAAAAAATAGGAGTTTTTATTGGTGGAGATGCAAAAGACGTATTTATTAGTCTTAAACAAATACGCATATTAATCAGCCAGCTTTCACAAGCGGCTGATAATTTAAATGCGGATATACTTATAACAACCTCTCGAAGGACACCTCCTAAAATAGAGACACTTTTAGCAAAAGAATTAAAACGTAATCCTTCTTGCCAACTGCTTATTTTAGCAAACCAAAATAATATCCCTGAAGCAGTAGGTGGCATACTTGGATTATCTGATATTGTAGTGGTGTCTGGTGATAGTATCTCTATGATATCAGAAGCAGTTAACTCTGGTAAGGAGACCATAGTATTTATCCCTTGTTTTAAAGAAAAATTTCTCCCTTATCCAAATAAACATAAAAGGTTCATAGATAAATTAAGTGCAGATGGATATATTTTTTCTTCAAATGTCAAAGATTTATGTCACAATATCATTGATATAGCAAAGGGGAAGATACACACTAGGAGGATAGATGACTGCAATATAATAACGGATGCTATAAAGCAAATCATATAATAGTAGAAGATAAGATTTTATTAATAAAAATATTAGGAATATCCTGCTTGTTTTTTATATGCAGGATTTATTTTTGTACTCATGCGAGTTCTTCAAATTCTTCCTGAACTGAATGTAGGTGGTGTTGAGACTGGCACCATAGATTTTGCCAGATATCTGGTTAAGAAAGGTCATACTTCTATAGTTGTTTCGAATGGAGGGGACCTTGTTGATACGCTCTTAGAAACTGGCAGTAGACATTATACCCTTCCTGTTCACAAAAAGTCCCTATTTACCGTATGTAAAATGATAAAACCTCTACGTAAAATTATCATAGAAGAAAAAATAGATATTGTCCATGCGCGTTCACGTGTCCCAGCTTGGATAGCATATTTCGCCTGCCGGGGGACAAATGCAGTCTTTGTTACTACCTGCCATGGATATTATAAAAGTATTTTATTTAGCCGTGTTATGGGATGGGGCAAGCTTGTAATTGTTCCCAGTAAAGTTATAGCTAGGCATATGGTAGAGACTTTTGGAGTAGATTCTGAAGATATACGTTGTATACCAAGAAGTGTAGATATAGAGCGATTTAATATTAAACGAGGTGATGATAAAAAGGATTATTATACAATCTCTATTGTAGGAAGAATTACACCTTTAAAAGGCCATAGTTATTTTTTAAAGGCCATGGCCAAAATCATACAAAAGACTCCATATATAAAAATATGGATTATTGGCGATGCCCCTGCACAAAAAGAACATTATCGTCAGGAGCTAGAGGTGCTCGTTCATAGATTGGGGATTAATGATAAAGTGGAGTTTTTGGGTAAACGAAAAGATATACCTGAACTCCTTGCAAAAACAGATGTCCTTGTACTCTCAACTATAACACAGGAATCGTTTGGTAGGGTTATATTAGAAGCGCAAGCAGCAGGCGTAGCTGTAGTAGCAACTAAAGTGGGAGGAGTTATTGATATTATTCAACATGAAAAAACCGGATTATTGGTTGAGGCAAAGGATATTGATTCCATGGCAGACCAGGTATATAGGTTATTAAACGATAGAAATTTATCTAAAAAAATAATTAAGGCGGCTAAAAAACAATTGAAGCAAAGATTTACTGTTGAAAAAATGTGTGAAAATACAATTAATGTGTATCAAGAATTATTGGAGCGACAAAATATTCTTATTATAAAGATGAGTTCTGCAGGGGATATTATCCTATCAATACCCGCTTTGCGGGCAATAAGAGAACGGTTCCCGAAGGCAAAAATTAGCTGTGTTACAAATGTAGAATATAACAAGATATTAAAAAATTGTCCATATATAGATGAGCTGATTTTATTCGATAAAAGAAAACATCATGGATACGGCTTATTAAGATTTTGTAAAAATTTAAGAAAAAATAAATTCGATAAAGTTATAGATCTTCAAAATAATAAAAAGAGCCATATTATATCATTTCTGAGTTTTCCCAAACAAAGTTATGGATATGATAACGGTAAATTTAGTTTTTTGCTATCAAATAAAATAAAAGATATCAAGAGAGATATCCCGCCCGTTCGACATCAATTTATTCTATTGGAAATGTTAGGAATAAAATATGATAAAAAATATAAACTTAAATTATGGCCGTCTCATGAAGATATAAAATATGTCTTATCCTTATTGGATTCAGAATGGCTTGGCAACACAGATAATATTATAGGAATTAGTCTGGCTGCCTCAGCTAAATGGGAAAGTAAAAATTGGCCATTAGAACACATAGCTAAATTATGCGACATGTTAGCAGAAAGAAATATACGAACTATAATAACCGGGACAGAAAAAGATAAAGCACGTGCCCATATATTACTTTCAATAACACAATCTAAACCTGCAATATTTATTGGTAGGACAGATATATTACAATTAGCAGCTCTTATAAAACGTTGTAAAGTATACATAAGTCCTGATTCTGCACCGCTTCATATAGCAGCTGCTATGGGGGTGCCATGTATAGGTTTATTCGGGCCTACATCTGCAAAACGACATGTTCCGCCCGCAGAAAAGATATCAATTATTCAAAAAGCAGTAGCCTGTGCGCCTTGTTATAAAGGTTTTTGCAGGAAAAAAATACATTATTGTATGAAAGAAATAACTCCTGAAGAAGTTTTAGCCAAAATAGATGAAATGATAGATGAAGGATAAGAGGGATGAACATATTATTTTTATCAACACATATAAATAAAGGTGGTATAACCAGCTACATATTTACGCTTAGTAAAATATTTTATAGTCAAGGACATAAAATTTTTATAGCAAGCAGTGGAGGGGAAGAGGAGGAAAATTTTAAATCTATAGGAGCAGATTTATTTATAATAAATATTAAAACAAAATCAGAACTTTCTCCTAAAATATATATGGCTATACCTTCTCTAAAAAGATATATACAAAAAAATAAAATAGATATTATACATTCCCAGACACGTATCACACAAGTTATGGGTACTTTTTTAAATAAAATGACAAAGGTCGCACACATAACAACCTGCCATGGTTATTTTAAACCACGATTATCTAGAAAAATATTCGGATGTTGGGGAGATGCAGTAATAGCAATTAGTCCTGCTGTAAAGGCACACTTACAACAAGATTTAGGGGTTACAGATAATAAGATATTTTTTATATTAAATGGAATAGACTTAAAAAGATTCTCTTTATGTGCATTACATAAAAAAAAAGAATTGAGGAACAAATATAATCTCTCAGAAGAAGATATTATTATAGGTATTATAGCAAGACTTTCATCAGTAAAAGGTCATGACATTCTTATACATGCTATGGGTGAAGTATGTAAGAGATTTCCTCATGTTAGGTTGTTTATCGCTGGAGAGGGAAAAACAAAATCTACATTGAGACAATTGGCAAAAGAACATAGAATAATAGATAAGATAATCTTTTATCCTAATGTTAGCGATACTACAGAAATTCTTTCTCTTATAGATATATTTGTTATGCCATCACGTTCAGAAGGACTTGGGCTTGCAGTAATGGAGGCACAGGCTGCTGGTTTGCCGGTTATAGTATCCAAAATAGGAGGTCTTCCATATGTAGTACAACATAATAAGACAGGTCTTCTTGTTGAATCGGAAAATATAAAACAATTGTCTAATGCCATTATTGCCCTTATACAGGATAGACAGCTGGCAAACAGATTAGGGACTATGGCAAGAGAGTATGCATTTAATAACTATTCTGCTGAAGGCATGGCAGAAGAGACAATGAAAGTATATAAAAAATTTATTAACAAAGACAAAGACATATGATATTAAAGAAAATTCTTGTTATTAACATCAACTGGATAGGTGATGCTGTATTCTCCTCCCCTGTGTTTAAGGCAATTAAACAGGCATATCCACAATCAAAAATCAGTTGTTTGGCAGTACCACGAATAAAAGATATTTTAGATTGTATTCCTTATATAGATGAAATCATCATATACGATGAGGCTCGAAGGCATAGAAGTATATTGGGAAAATTAAATCTTATAATGAATTTGAGACAAAAAAATTTTGATTCCGTGTTTATATTACATAAATCCATGACTAGGGCAGCCATGGCGTTTATGGCAGGTATACCTATAAGAGTTGGTTATGATACTAAAAAAAGAGGAATATTTTTAACACATAAGGTCCCTTTTCCAAGATATGATATTCATAGGGCTGACTATTATCTTAATGTGATAGAATATATGGGTATCAAAATACAAGATAGACATACACGCATCATGCCTTTGGCTAAAGCTATAACCAGTATTGAAAAAAAATTGAAAGATAATGGTATAAATAAAGATGATAAATTTGTCATTATTAATCCTGGTGGCAACTGGGACCTAAAACGTTGGGATAAAAAAAATTACGCACTAGTTATAAAAAAACTTGCTGAATTTTCACAAATAAAAATAATTATAACCGGTGCAGAAAAAGACAAACCCTTGGCAGAAGAAATAAAAAAAATATCGGGAATAAAATCAGTGATCATACTAGCAGGAAATACCACATTAGCAGAAATGATAGCTTTACTTTCTAAAGCAACACTTGTAATCTCTGCAGATACAGGCCCTCTACATATAGCTAACAGTACAGGAACTGATGTTGTTGCCATATTTGGCCCGACTCGTCCGGAACTTACTGGCCCACGAGGAACCGGAAAGGCAACTGTTTTACACAAGTATATAGGCTGTAATCGAAAAGCATGTTACCAGTTAAAGTGTAAAGACAACATATGTATGCAAGCTGTAACAGTTTACGACGTAGTCAATGCAGCAAGGCCTTTCCTTATCTGATAGATATCACTCAGCTTAAATTGTGAATACTGCTGACAAAAGTTAGTAAATGCTAATGGATAAAACAAAAATTCGCAAAATATTGGTTATTTCTCTTTCTAATATAGGGGATGTAGTCCTTACATTCCCTGTATTAGATATTTTAAAGAGAGACTTCCCTAAGGCACAGATATCTGTTGTAGTGGGTCCTAAAGCGAAAGGGCTGTTATATAGTAATCCCAATTTTCATCATATATATATATTCAACAAACATCAGCCATGGTTGTCCTCTGCGAGATGGATATTAAAATTATTAAAAACACGATATGATTTAGTGGTAGATCTGCGTAACACAATGATACCATTGTTTATTGCTCCTCGTTATATGACACCATTATGGCGGAGAAGAGTTGGTAGATGTCTTCATGTACGCGATGAGCATCTTAATAGATTAAAATCCATTTATCCGTATCGGAATATCTCAAATACAAGATACTCACTATTTATAACAGAAAAAGACAGCTCTTATATAAAAAATTTACTTAATAATGAATTTAAAGACAGTGATAATAGATACATAATAGTATCTCCAGGAGCAGCTGATAAAAGTAAACGATGGGGATATAATAGGTTCGCTGAATTATGTGACAAGATTATTAATATTTATAATATAAAAGTGGTGTTGATTGGGGATGCAGGCGAAGACAAAAATATTGTTGTTAAAATATTAAAAGAAATGAAGGCCCCTGCAATGGATATAGCTGGCAAGACAAGTTTAATCCAATTGGCTGAGGTGATAAAAAATGCACTGCTTGTTATTACAAATGATAGTGCACCAATGCATCTAGCAAGTTATCTTAATGTGCCTGTTCTGGCTATATTCGGCCCCACTTCACCTGAAAGATACGGGCCATGGTCTAATAATAGTAGCTTTATAAGAAATAATATATCTTGTGAAAAATGCAAATATCCTAAATCTGGCTTATTGCATTCATGCATGGATGCGATAAGTGTGAATAGCGTATTTAATATGTTCAAGATTACGGCAGATGGGGTTGATTTTATAAATTAAGATATTTAATTATTTTATTACTTTTTTATTTACTGCCACATATATTGAAGGGAACAATCTTGCAGCAAATGCCTTTTTATAAGGCTTTGGTAACCATGAAAGGATTGTTTCCATAGTTAAAAAATATATATCAGGCATTTCCTTAATAGCATACCTCTTTTTTATAACATATGGATGGAAATAGAAATCCCGAATTTTAGATATTATATGGTTTAATTCTGTATATGTCCATTCTTTCAAATGAAACCCTTCAGGTGTATCTGAAAAATACTGAGATATATCATGAGGGCCAGTAAAGGCATGGGGTGTACAAAAAATATATATTCCCCCGGGTTTTAATATACGGCTAATCAGTCTAAAATGTAAGCAAACGTCTTCTGGATGCAAATGTTCAATCAGTTGATCGCTGAATGCAACATCTATTGTTGCATCTTTTATTTCGTTTAAATTATACCCATCATATATAATTAACTTAAAATTTGATAAGTTCTCTATGTTATTAGCACGTTGGTCAGATATATCTATTGCATAGCTATATTTCACATATTTAGCTACATACATTGCAAAACTACAATCCCCTGGGGCAAATTCTGCAAATACTGATGATTTATTTAGAAAATCTTTTATAAGCATAAATTTTCGTTCATTTGCCCTGGTAGTCAATACACTACTACTTCTTTGCTTTAGTCGTGGATGATCAGTTACCTCCCTAAATAGCTCTTCATACATAGAGGCATATATCTTTATTCTATCCTTACGGTTGGCAATCTTTAATTTATTAGCAATGTTTTTTTCTACTAAATAATGATGTAATATCTGTTCATAGCTTCTGCCTTTAGGCAATGGTTTTCTTAGTTTTTTCCTGTTAGAATATGTCATAATTAATTATAGACTGTTCATAAACCAAAATTTTGTATTGGAACCTTTTATTCGGCAACAATACATAAATAAAATATAGCAATGCAGGAGGAGTCTTCTTCCCCAATATCTTCGTTGAGAAAACCTCGATTCAATCCAGATTACCTTTTATAATTAAAATTCGGCTTAAGTCAAAATACCTTGATAATATATATATTATTATTATAATACCTCATAAATAAAATTACAGCCTAAATAATTGTTTGTTTACTTATCCTCTGATAAAAATATGGGCACAGAGAAAAGATTATATAATGAAAAGAGTTAAGAATATTTTAATAGTACGAACCGACAGAATAGGTGATGTTGTATTAACCACACCATCTATCAAGGCAGTGAGAGAGGCTTATCCTAACGCCCGAATATGTGTATTAATTAGTAGTTATACAGTAGATTTAATCAAGGGAAATCCTAATATTGATGAAATAATCATTGATGATAAATATGGCAGACATAAAGGGATTTTTGGTTTTTTTAAATTGGTTTCAACCATACGAAAAGAGAAATTCGATCTTGCAATAATATATCATACTAAAAAAAGGACAAATGCGCTCTGTTTTCTATCTGGTATCCCTATGAGGCTTGGATATAAAAATAATAAATTTGGGTTTCTTTTAACCCATCCAGTTTATGATAATCGAGTCCATGGGATAAAACATGAAGCAGAATATTGTCTTGATTTGTTGAAAAAAATAGATATTAAGTTCAATGGAGAAATAAAATTGGAATTACCTATTCTAGCTCATGCAGTAGATTGGTTAAAACAATTTCTTTCTTCTTCCAATATATCTAATAAGGACCTGCTTATAGTAGTGCATCCAGGAGCTAGCGATCCTTCTAAACAATGGCCAGAAGAATTATTTGTAAAGATTATTAACAAATTATCCCGAAAATATCAATCTTCAAAATTTGTTGTTATAGGTGCGAAAAACCTCAAAAATATAGCTAAAAATCTCTGTTCATATACAAATACAAATGTAATAAACCTATGTGGAATGACAACTGTTGCAGAATTGGTTTCTTTATTAAATAGAGCAGACCTTCTTATATCAAATGATTCGGGTCCTGTTCATATAGCAGCTGCCATGAATACCCCTGTAGTTTCTATATTTACCCGTAACCAGCCAGGTATTAATCCTGAAAGATGGAGACCATTAGGGCCTAATTCTACTTTTGTAAGTGTCAAACCTGACAACAGCTTATCTTTCAAAAAAAGTGGCCTAATTAGCAAAAAATATCTTTATAATATATCCCCTGATGATGTTTTGGAAGCAGTTGACTCGGTATTCAAAGTATGTTAATATTATTTCTTATTTTAATATAATATCCGAAATATGGCTAACCTTACTTGTTTAATATTAATATAATTTTATAATGATGCATTATTTTTCTTCAGTTATTTCAAAATTTAAAAGAAAAAGAATATTAGTAATCGGAGATATCATCTTAGACCGATATATTCAAGGAAGCGTCTCACGTATATCTCCAGAGGCCCCTGTCCCGGTAGTAGTTGAAGAACGTTGTTTTCATACTATAGGAGGAGCAGCTAATGTCGCACATAATTTAAGTAGCCTGGATAGTAAGGTAATTCAAGTAGGAAGGATAGGTGCTGACACTGATGGAAGAACACTGATACAAGATTTAAAAGAAAAGGGTATTGAGACAACTGGTGTTTTTGTTGATAAAAATATACCCACAGTAACCAAGACAAGAATTATCGCACAACATCAGCAGGTTGTACGAGTTGATAGAGAGGATTGCAGGGCATGTGCTGATCCTAAAATAAATGATAAAATTATTAATTTTATACAAAAGAAGATAGATTCTGTCGATGCTATTATTATATCTGATTATGGTAAAGGCATGATAACCTCTAATCTTGTATCTTTTATATGTTCCCTAGCAATTCAAAAAGGGAAGATTATAACTGTTGACCCTAAAATAGAACACTTTAATTATTATAAAAATGTAACTGCAATAACTCCTAATAAAAAAGAATTGGAAAATGCAGTAACAGATTTAAACTTTCAGAGTGATGGAACAGAAATTCTTAATATAAAGCCAAATAAACTTAAAACAACAGAGGATATAGATATAGCAGCAAAACAAATTTTACGACTTTTAGAGCCAGATGCACTACTTGTCACTTTAGGTGAAGACGGAATGAGGTTGTTTGAAAAAGGGAGAAAACCCTTTTCTATAAAAACTCAAGCCAGAGAAGTCTATGATGTAAGTGGTGCAGGTGATACAGTGATTGCTGTCTTTACTCTGGCTCTTACAACTGGGGCAGATAAAAAGGATGCTGCACGACTTGCTAATCTTGCTGCAGGGATTGTTGTAGGAAAGATAGGGGCAGTGGCAATAGGGAAAAATGAACTTCTTAGAGCAATAAAAGAGATGTGATTTCTCATCTTAAATTTTAATTTACATATATTAGTAATAATTTGAACTATTATTTTTATCATATAATCACATATGAGAACAGTAGGTATTATTCCAGCCCGTTGGGAGGCGAGTAGATTTAAAGGGAAAGTTTTAGCTAAGATAGCAGATAGGCCAATGATCCAGCATGTATGGGAAAATGCTGGGAAAAGTAGCTTGCTAAATGAACTTATTATTGCATGTGATGATGAAAGGATTATAGAGGCAGCTAAGGGGTTTGGGGCTAATGCTGTATTGACTTCGAAAAAACATGCATCAGGGACAGATAGAATCATCGAAGCAGCAGCTAATGTTGATGCAGATATTATTGTCAATATACAGGCAGATGAACCGTTAATACATCATTCTATAATTGATAATTTAATATCTGTCCTTATCAAAAATAGTACAGCTGTTATGGCTACTTCAATAAAAAAAATAGAATCTCAGGAGCAATTACAGGATGTTAACGTCGTTAAAGTAGTCGTTGATAGATATGGCAATGCTATGTATTTCTCTAGGACTATTATTCCATATAATAGGACATGCAGTAATATAGACTATTTTAAACACCTGGGTATATATGCCTACAGAAAAGATTTTTTGAAAAAATTTAATCAGCTACCATCATCAAGACTTGAAGCCTCGGAGAGATTGGAACAACTAAGGGTGCTTGAGGCAGGATATAAAATAAAAACAGTAATAACGGAAATAGATACCATAGGGGTTGATGTTCCTGAAGATATTATTAAGGTAGAGAAATTTTTGAATAATAAATGAAGAGACGGATCAAAATAATAAAAATAGGCGATATACATATAGGCAATAAAAATAATTTTATTTTAATTGCAGGACCATGTGTTATAGAAGAAGAAAAATTAACTTTCAATATAGCAATTAATATTCAAAAGATTACGCAAAAGCTTAATATTCCTTTTATATTCAAGGCAAGTTATGATAAGGCCAACAGGACTTCAATAAAATCTTTTCGTGGTCCGGGTATAAAAAAAGGATTAAAGATATTAAGTAAAATAAAAAAGGAACTAAATATTCCTATATTAAGCGATGTCCATACCCCTGATGAAGCTGTAGAAGCTGCAGAGGTCTTGGATATTATACAAATTCCTGCTTTTTTGTGTCGGCAAACAGATCTACTTATTGCCGCAGGGAGAACAATGAAGGTTGTTAATATAAAAAAAGGTCAATTTTTAGCACCTGAGGATATGGAGCAGGCAGTAAAAAAGATAGAGGCTACGGGAAATAAAAAAATACTTCTTACAGAACGAGGCACGAGTTTTGGATATCATTATCTTATAAATGATTTCCGTTCTCTAGCAATAATGTCAAATATAGGGTATCCTGTTATTTTTGATTCAACACATAGTGTGCAACAACCGGGTGGACTTGGGACTGCAACAGGAGGCAAAAGTGAATTTGTCCCATTATTATCAAGATGTGCAGTAGCAGCAGGGTGTGCTGGTATATTTATGGAGGTTCATCCTAATCCTGAGGAGGCCTTATCCGATGGAGCCAATATGTTAAAATTGAACAAATTAGAAAAATTACTGCTCTGCCTTAAAGAAATAGATAGAATTATAAAATCACTATCTTGATTTTATAATCTAATTTTATCACGTGTTATCATTATAAAAATTTTAGGAACAAAATACGTATGTCACTAAATAAGGCAAAAGAGGTAATCAAAATAGAAGCAGAGGCTATCAATCGCCTTACTTCAAGAATAAATCAGAATTTTAAGAGTGCAGTGGATACCATACTTAAATGCAAAGGTCGGGTTATTGTTACAGGCATGGGCAAAACAGGTATTATAGGCAGAAAGATAGCTGCTACTTTGTCTTCTACTGGAACTCCTAGTATGTGGATGCATAGTGCAGAGGCCCTTCATGGGGATCTAGGACAGGTTACAAAAAACGATGTTCTGTTGATTATTTCTAATAGTGGAGAAACAGAGGAAATAAAAAAGATATTGCCTCTTGTGAAAAGAATTAGGACCAAAATCATTGCTGTTACAGGGAATCTTAAGTCGGCATTGGCGAAACATAGTGACATAGTTCTGGATGTTTCAGTAGAAAAAGAAGGTTGCCCTTTAGGACTTGCTCCCATGGCATCTACTACTGCTACATTAGCAATGGGAGATGCGTTGGCCGCATCTCTTATTGTTCGAAGAAGATTTAAAAAGGAAGATTTTGCCTTTTTTCATCCTGCGGGTTCACTTGGCAAGAAACTTCTTCTAAAAGTAGAAGATCTTATGCGTACAGGTAGGAGGTTTGCACGGGTTAAAGAGGATACTTGTATAAAAGATGTGTTATTGGCTATTACAAAAGCAAGGTGTGGATCTGCTTGTATACTTAACAAAAAAGGTAAATTTGTAGGGATTTTTACTGATGGAGATTTAAGGCGTAATCTTGAAACCAGCCCTGATATATTATCAAAACAAGTAAAAGATATAATGACCAAAAATCCTGCAACTATATCTAAGGATAGATTAGCAGTAGATGCATTAAAAATATTACAAGATAGAAAAATAGATGAATTGCCTGTCATTGATAATAAACATAAATTAGTTGGATTATTAGATGTCCAGGATATTTTAAAAGCTGGTTTAGTTTGAATTTAGGAAATTTTTATAATGAAAACTAATTTAAAAGAAAAAATAGAAAAAATTAAGGTAGTATGCCTTGATGTAGATGGAGTTCTTACAAATGGTAAAATTATCCTAGATGATACTGGCAGAGAGATAAAGAGTTTTGATGTTCGTGACGGTCTGGGCATACATCTTTTAAGAAAGGCAGGTATAAAAACAGCCATCATCTCTGCAAGGTCCTCAGCTGCCATAGATTTACGTGCCAGAGATTTAAGAATAGACCGTGTATATCAGAACGCTTATCCTAAAGATGAGGCGTTTGAGGATATGTCGAGATTTTTTCAAGTGGAAGATTATGAAGTATGTTTTATAGGAGATGATCTTCCTGATATATGTATATTTAAACGAGTAGGACTTGCCATTGCACCTAGAAATGCTTCATTTGAGGCAAAACAGGCAGCTGATTATATTACTACTAGATGCGGAGGAGAGGGGGCGGTAAGAGAAGCAGTAGAACTTATACTTAAGAATAAAGGGCAATGGGAGTCAATCTTAAATAACTTCTAATAGGACAATTATGTGTTATAATAAACATTCTATAATCAATTGAGTGAGAAATGAAATGAAAATATTATTATATATTAAAATTTTGTTATATGTTGTAGTATTGTTGGCAGGATTAAATTTAAATAAGATAAATAATCTTTATGCAGAAGAAAATGTGGATCAAAAATTCCAAGGATTTCAGCTTCATGGATATGATAATAATGGAAATAAATCATGGGAGGTCAAAGGTGATACTGCCGATGTTGTAGGCACTAAGGTAAAATTGTCTAATGTGGATGCTAATACCTATAATGAGAATAAAATGAATGTAAAAGCTGATACGGGTATTATTGACCAAAGTAGTGGAAACATGCGACTTGAAGATGATGTTGTGATTACTACGGAAGACGGAACGCAGTTAAAAACAGATCATATTGATTGGAAAAGAGATGATGACTTGGTCTCCACAGATGATAAAGTTGTGCTTAGGGACAAACGAATGACTGTTGTTGGTAAAGGAATGGAAGCCAGACCTGGGCTTAAAACCGCACAGATAAAGACTGATGTAAAGGTAAAGGTTAATACTACACCCGATAAAAAAATAAAAAAGTTTGTAACGATTACTTGTGATGGACCTTTGGAAATAGATCAAAAAAAAGCAGTGGCAGTTTTTAATAATAATGTTGTGGCAATACAGGATCAACAGCAGTTAAAAGCTGATAAGATAGAAGTGTTTTTTGACCCTGATATGAAGTCTATAAAAAAAATGATATGCAGTGGTAATGTTGAAATAATAGAGAAGGAGAATAAGACGTTTGCAGAGCAGGCTATCTATGATGCTATAACAAAGAAGATTACACTTTCAGGACGGCCAAAATTAATTTTACAAACAGAGGGGGAAAATGCCATTACACATATTAGAAACTAAAAATCTCGTAAAAGTTTATGGCCGCAAAAAAGTTGTTGATGGTGTAAATATTTCTGTAGGCCGTTCAGAGATAGTAGGGTTGCTTGGCCCCAATGGAGCAGGTAAAACTACCACTTTTTATATGGTAGTAGGGATCGTCAAACCTACTGAAGGGAAGATATTCTTTGATAGTGAAGATATCACTAATAAGCCGATACATGAACGTTGTCGATTAGGAATGGGATATCTTTCTCAAGAACCGTCTATCTTTAGAAGGCTTACAGTAGAAGAGAATATCATGTCTATTTTAGAAACACTTAATATAAGTCCTCGTGAGAGACAAAGGAGATTGGATGCACTTTTAGAAGAACTTAATATTGCTCATTTGGCTAAAAGTAAGGCATATACTCTATCCGGTGGGGAAAGACGAAGGCTTGAGATTACACGTGCACTTGTTACTAATCCATCTTTTATTTTATTGGATGAGCCTTTTTCCGGGATAGACCCTATAGTGGTTAGTGAAGCGCAAGAAATTATAAAAGAATTAAAAAACAGAGGGTTAGGCATTCTTTTAACAGATCATAATGTGAGAGAAACATTATCGATAACAGACAGAGCATATTTAATTGCTGAGGGTCGTATTTTAATTTCTGGGACAGCTGAGGATTTAATAAATAATCCAGAGGCAAGGAAAATTTATTTAGGAGAGAAATTCAGCATGTAGCATTTATGTATTAATGTAATCGGGTTATAGTCTTAAGGAAAAACATAAGATAAACATACAAGGTAACAGCTTATTTTTAAATGAAAGGAAAAGACAGCAATGAAAGTTGAAGTTAAAAAATTAGATCCAAGTAAGCGAGAATTAAAATTTGAGGTTCCAAAGGAAAAATTTCTTCCAAAACTTGAGGATGCATATAAAGAAATAGGGAAGCGTGCTAAGGTAAAAGGATTTAGGCCGGGGAAGGTTCCAAAACAGGTATTGGAGGCACATTATGGCGATGTAGCTAGGGAGGAAGCAGTAAAAAAACTTATTCCAGAGGTATATCAGGAAGGCCTTAAAAAGGAAAAAATAATTCCATTAGATGTGCCTGATATAAAAGATGTAAGCCTTAATGATGGGATTTTAAAATTTACAGCTATATTGGATATTAGACCAGAAGTTACTATAAAGGATTATAAAGGGATAAAAATAAAAAGAAAAGATTCAGAGGTTACAGATGAGGAACTTGAAAAAACTATGGAGTATATCAAAAAGGGACAGGGGCTTAAGGATGAAGATCAGATTGATGATAGCTTTGCACATAAGTTGGGGTATGCCAATCTTGATGAGTTTAAAAAGATATTGAGGAACCAGATGTCTTTAGATAAAGATAGACATAACCGTGCAGATGTAGAACAACAGATTATAAATCATATCCTTAAAAAGGCCCAATTAACTATATCTCAATCTTTTATTAACAAACATATAGAACGAAGAATATCTGAATGGAAAAAGAAGGCTAAATCAGAAGGTATGCCTGCCAAAGATATTAATGAAAAAGAAGAAAATATGCGTAAAATTTTAAAAGAACAGATAGAGAAAGAAGTAAAAATATTTCTCATATTTGAGAAAATAGCTGAACAGGAGGAGATAGAGATAAAAGATGATAACAGACTGGTCCCCATAGTTATGGAATTTCTGTTAAAAGAGGCAAATTGGCAAACATAAATTATTTTAAAATTATATTTTTGGATGATGATAATGAGGGGGGATGGAAAATGGATACAAAAAATCAGATATTGGTACCTATGGTAGTGGAAAAAACAGGCCATGGTGAACGTGCCTATGATATATATTCACGACTTTTGAAAGAGAGGATTATATTTATTGGTACAGCTATAGACGATAACGTCGCAAATCTTATAATAGCACAGTTACTATTTTTGCAGAGTGAAGATGCCACAAAAGATATAAATATATATATTAATACACCCGGGGGATCCGTCACTGCAGGACTAGCTATATATGATACAATGCAGTTTGTAAAACCTGACGTATGCACCTATTGTATAGGTCAGGCCGCTAGTATGGGGTCTCTTTTGTTATCTGCAGGAACAAAAGGTAAAAGATATGCTCTTCCTTATTCCAGGATTATGATACATCAACCATGGGGTGGAGCGCAGGGGACAGCAAGCGACATATCTATACAGGCAAAAGAAATATTAAGGATGAAAGATGAACTTATTAAACTGCTTTCCAAACACAGCGGACAATCCTATGAAAAGATAGAAAAAGATTGTGATAGAGATTTTTTTATGAGTTCTTATGAGGCTAAGGAATATGGATTGGTAGATGAAGTAATCAGTCCAGAGGGCAGTTAGTCTAAATAAGTATGATAAAAAGGTAGAAATACTGTAAATTATGGATGATGTAAAATAAAAGGAGAGTTTTAAATGAAGAAAAATTTATTGCTTACACCAGGCCCAACACATATACCAGTAGAAATATGCCAAGCATTAGGAAAACCTATAATACACCATAGAACACCACAATTCCAAGAGGCATTAAAAGAGGTTATTGAAGGTCTGCAATATGTATTTCAGACAAAAAATGATATATATATACTTGCCTCTTCTGGGACAGGAGGGATGGAGGCTGCTGTATGTAATTTCCTTTCTGCTGGAGATAAGGTTATTACTGTTGAAGGTGGTAAGTTTGGCGAACGATGGACAGAACTATGCAAGGCATATGGGCTTATACCAGAAGTGATAACTATAGAATGGGGGAAGGCTGTTAAGGCAGAACAAATAGCAGAATTATTACAAAAAAATAATGATGTAAAAGCTGTTTTTGTCACATTATGTGAAACATCAACAGGTGTTACTACTGATATCAAGGCAATAGCAGATGTAGTAAAAGAAACAGATGCGATACTTATTGTTGACGCTGTAAGTGGATTGGGTGTAGTGGATATGCAAACAGATAATTGGGCTGTGGATGTGGCAGTATCTGCATCCCATAAAGGGTTTATGCTGCCACCAGGGGTGGCCTTTGTTGCTGTAAACCAGAAAGCAGCTGCGTTGATGGAAAAAGCTACTTTACCCAGATACTATTTTGACTTGAGAAAGTCCAAAAAGGTCTTTTCGAAACCAGATACACCTTTTACCCCTGCTATAGGTATTATAGTAGCGTTAAATGAAAGCCTTAGGATTATAAAAGAAGAAGGATTAGAAAAAAGATTTGCCCACTTCGCACGTCTAGCAGAGGCAACCAGAAAGGCTGCAAAGGCTTTAGGGTTGAGCTTGTTAGCAGATGAGGCATGTATATCAAACGCACTTACAGCTATAAAACTACCAGAAGGTATAGATGGGGGGAAGTTAGTAAAATTAATGCGGGATACATATGGAATCTCAGTTGCCGGTGGACAGGCACAATTAAAAGGCAAAATTATCCGTATCGCTCATATGGGCTGTATTGATGAATATGACATATTGACCGGTATTTCATGTCTTGAAAAAGTACTTAAAAAATTAGGACATTCATTTAAATTAGGTGTAGGTGTTGCTACAGCTCAAGAGTTTTTTAATGGGGAAGAGTAACATCAGTAATAGTGGAGGAGATATAGAATGAAGATTTTAATTAGTGATAAATTAGCCAAGGAAGGCATTGATATACTAAAAGCAGTTGATAGTTTTGAGGTAGATGTTAAAACAGGGCTTAGTCCTGAAGAACTAAAGGCTATCATAAAGGATTATGATGCTATCATTATAAGAAGTGGTACTAAGTTGACTGCTGATATAATAGAGGCAGCAGAAAAACTGAAATTTATAGGGAGAGCAGGTGTCGGCCTTGATAATGTTGATTTAAAAGCTGCTACAAAAAAGGGTGTAGTTGCTATGAATACTCCAGCAGGTAATACTACTTCTACAGCAGAACATACTATGAGCCTTATACTTGCCCTATCAAGGAACATACCGCAAGCATATGTTTCTTTAAGAGAAGGGAGATGGGAAAGATCTAAGTTTAGTGGAGTAGAACTTAGAGGAAAAACTCTTGGTATCATAGGATTGGGGAGAATAGGATCTACAGTTGCAAAGTTTGCTGAAGCCTTTGGGATGAATATTATTGCCTTTGATCCATTTTTATCAGTAGAGATAGCTGAAAAGAGAGGAGTCCGCGTAGTAGAATGGGAGACCCTTCTAAAAGAGTCTGATTACATAACAATACATGTACCCAAAACCTCTGAGACTAAGGGTATGGTATCAGATAAAGAATTTGCTCTAATGAAAAAAAACGTGCGAATAATAAATTGTGCCAGAGGCGGAATTATAGATGAAAAGGCATTAATAAAAGCACTGGAAGAGAAAAAAATAGCAGGTTGTGCTTTAGATGTATATGAACAGGAACCCCCTGACTTTAATTCAGTTTTATTCAAATTTGATAATTGTGTTACAACCCCTCATCTCGGGGCATCCACTTCGGAAGCACAGGTAAATGTTGCTGTTGAAATAGCTGAAACCATACGCGATGCCCTGCTTGGCAAGGGTATTGTGAATGCAGCGAATTTCCCGTCTGTGACACCAGAGGCATATGAAGTACTTTCACCTTATATTAACCTTGCATTTCGTATGGGTAAATTTGCCGGGCAACTTATTAATGGAAGAATAAACGGGGTAAAAATAACTTACAGTGGCGTTGTCACAGAATATAAAGTTGCTCCTATAAGTCTTGCCCTAATTAATGGCCTACTTACCCCAATCATGGGAGATACGGTTAATTTTATAAACGCAGTTGATCTTGCAAAGGAGCGAGGCATCAAAGTAGAGACGATAAATTCTACACGAGAAGAAGAATTTGTTAATTGTGTTAATTTAGAGATCGTCACTGATAAAGAAAATTTTTCCATACTGGGTGCCTTGTCAGGGAATAAACAACCACGTATAGTAAAAGTTAATAAAGTTTATGTTGAGGCGGTTCCTGAAGGGTATATGTTATTCATCAATAATAATGATAAACCCGGTATAGTAGGGGCAGTAGGGACTATTTTAGGAGATGCTAAAATAAATATTGCAGGTATTACTTTTGGGAGAGAAACACAAGGTGGCTTAGCAGTGAGTGTTGTAAACGTAGACAATAAAGTCCCGGAAGAAGTCATAGGAAGACTCAGTGCAGTTAAGGATATATTGTTTGTAAAATTGCTAAAAGTTTAATATAAAAGATACCTATATATTCATGGAGAAGGTGAGAATAGAGGCCGATAAATATAGATTTAGGGTAGGAAACACAGAAAATAGAGAGTTGCGTAAATGGATAAAAAAGAAAGGATGTGATATTCCTTTATATAATTTAATTCCAATAATAGGTATTGGTATACAGGATAGTATCAAAGTCGGCGGAATTACGTCTTTACTTTTTCTATTTATGCTCCTATCTCTTACTGGTTCAAACAAAAAAAATATAAAAATAGGAGGAATAGCTTTCATCCTAACATTATTTTTTACTAATATACTTTCTTTTTTGGGAATATTTGACAAGTGGCTTATAGCATCTTTTCTCCTTTTTCATTTTATATATGAGATAATAGGAATAATTTTCTTTATATGGGGGATATTAATACTTTGCGATTATTTTAAGTTTAAAAAAGACCATAGAAGTACTTTTTTTATCCCTATGCCTATCATTTCCAAATCAAATGTAACTAAACAAAATTTTCCATACATTGTAATATTAGTAATCTCCATTATAACAGGTATATTATGTAGTCTTCTAAATTCTGTCCTGACGTTAAATAAGTTGGTTCTCCTTAAATTTTCTTTTTTTATCATGATAAAAGATTATACTAACGCAATATTTGTACCTATTCTTTATAATCTAGGTTTTATTGTCTTACATATATTATTATTCTTTTCTATAATATATATATATAATAATAAATTAAAAAAAATAGATTCTTTATTGATTAAATATAGTATTTATGTAAGACTAATAACAGCTGCATTATTTATTTCTTCAGGGGTGGGATTCATATATCTATTTGGGGCATAAATTAAATAAAGCTATATTAGCTGGTAACCAGAAAATTATATCTTTCTTTATAAGAAAGGATTTTATCAAATGAATTTGGTTGTAGTTGGTGCTCAATGGGGTGATGAGGGGAAAGGTAAACTTATAGATGTGCTTTCTGAAGATTTAGATATAACTGTTCGTTATCAAGGGGGTAACAATGCTGGACATACAGTAGTTATAGGAGATAATGTATATATTTTCCATTTATTACCCTCAGCTATATTACATAAAAATAAAGTCTGTGTTATTGGGAATGGAGTAGTAGTTGATCCCGAGGCACTTATAAAAGAGATAAAAGAGCTTCATGCTCGTAAAGTAAATATAACCCCAAGAAGGCTTAAAATATCCAACCGTTGTCATCTAATTATGCCATATCACAGATTACTGGATAGTCTAAAAGAAGTAAAAAGAAAAAATAAAATAGGGACAACAGGCAGGGGAATTGGTCCGTGTTATGCAGATAAGGTAACAAGATGTGGGATAAGAATGATAGACCTTCTTAATCCAAAGGTATTCAAACAAAAACTAGCAGACAATATAGAAGAAAAAAATGAGATATTAAAAAAGGTCTTTAATAGTGAAGGATTTAAACTGGAAGATATCTATAGGAAATATCTTTCTTACGGCCGACAATTAAAGCCCTATATATGTGATACAACTCTTTACCTCAATGAAGCTATAAATAAAAAGAACTCTATATTATTCGAAGGAGCGCAGGGAACATTTTTAGATATAGATTTTGGAACGTATCCTTTCGTTACCTCTTCTAACTCCATCGCTGGGGGAGTATGCTCTGGTTGTGGCGTAGCTCCTAATGTAATAGACAAAGTTATAGCCTGTGTCAAGGCATATACTACCCGTGTGGGAGCGGGACCATTTCCAACTGAATTTTCAGATAGGCTTAAATATGATATTCAAAAAAAAGGAAATGAATTTGGAGCTACTACAGGTAGGCCCCGACGATGTGGTTGGTTTGATAGTGTACTTGTAAGATATGCTGTTATAGTTAATGGGGTATCTGAACTTGCTATCATGAAACTTGATGTGTTAGATGATTTAAAAAAAATAAAGATATGTACAGCCTATAAATTTAAAGGACGAATTTATAAAGATTTTCCTGTTGATTTTGAGGTTTTATGTAATGCAAAACCAATATATGAAGAACTGGATGGATGGCAAACTTCTTTAAAAGGTATACGTAATTACAAAAAACTCCCTAAGAATGCAAGAAGATATATAGAAAGACTTGAAAAATTGCTTAAAGTTAAGGTTAAATATATATCTATTGGTTCAGACAGAGAAGAAATAATTGCTCGTTAAGGAAAAAATAGAATGTTTTATTGTATGGGAGATCTGAATAAAATTTGAAATATTTTTTAATAATAGAATAAGTATATTATTTAGTTTTAATAGAATTGTAAGATTTTATAATAAATTATAAACCTTGGAAAATAAATAATTTACTTGACTTTAATATAAGGTTATGTTAAGGTGAAGTATAATCTCCGACGAATAAATCCTTCCTTGGAAAATAATTTATATATATTATATAAAATAGTATATCCCTTTTAATAACAACCATAGCGGCTAAATTTAGAATGGGCAAAAAAGGAGGAAAGTATGTTTAAATTCCTTAAGAATCTCGGCTTAATAACTACAGTGGTTAGTATATGTCTTGCCGCTAATGGCTGTACTTTTATATTTCAGAAAGGTAGACGTATTGATGTTGTAAAGTTATCTAAATTGAAAAGACAATTAAGTGAGTTGGAAAAGGCTAAAGTTCAGCTGGAGCAGCGTCTTAAACAAGAGATAAATGATAAAGAGGTTAAGGTAGAGATGTTAGAGAAGGGACTTGTGATAACTTTTGTTGCAGAGGTTTTGTTTGATTCTGGCAAGGCAACCCTTAGAAAAGATGCCTATAAAAAATTAGATAAAGTAGCAAAGGTATTAAATACTACAGTAAAGGATTCTTCTGTGGGCATAGAAGGACATACTGATAATGTTCCAATTAAATATTCAAAATGGAAATCTAATTGGGAACTATCTGTAGCGAGAGCTTTAAGTGTACTTCATTATCTTGAGCATAAAAAGGTTGACCCAAGGCGTCTTACAGCTACAGGTTATGGGGAATATCATCCAGTGGCTTCGAATAAGACAGCTGCTGGTAGACAAAAAAATAGACGTGTAGAAATAGTAATTCTTCCTCCCACAACTAAAAAGGGGCGATAATTAATATAAACTAAACAAAAAGAAAGGCGGTAAGGAAATGAGAATCTTTATAATGTCCTTATTAATTATTTTGATAGTTATAAGTGGAGGATTGGTGATTCGTTATGCCCAGAATGCTATAGAGATGCAACAAAAGTTAAATAATGAAAGATTTAAAAGGATAAAGACAGAAGAAAGTTTGTCTTTTGCAAATAAAAAAATTTTAACTTTAAAGGGCGAAATAAAGAAAACTAATATAGAGATACAAAAGCTAAATAGAATATTAAAGAAAGTTAAATCAGATAATTCTAGTTTGAGTGAAAGATTAAATAAGGCTAATAATACAATTAAACAATTAGAAACAAAAATAAAGGAATTAGTTGCAATATCTACAGCTGCTAAGGCAAATAATACTGTTGAAGAAAAAACTATGGCAGTTCCTGCTGCCAAATAATTAATTGGATATTTTTTTAGAGACGAAGGGAAATCGATAAGTTATAATATGGGGGATATATAGATCCCCCATTTTTTTAATATAGTTAAAATGTTTATATGTTTAAAATCAAAATAATTATTGATTATAAATGAAAGATAAACGCATACCAAAACATGTTGCCATAATAATGGATGGGAATGGGAGATGGGCAAAACAGCACCATCTGCCAAGAACACAGGGACATATTGAAGGTGCAAAGCGGGCAGAAGAAGTGGTAGATTTTGCAAATTCAATAGGAGTAAAAGTCCTTACACTATTTGCATTCTCTACTGAAAATTGGCATAGGCCGGATGCAGAAATATCTATGTTAATGAATTTACTAAAGATTATACTAAATAAAAAAATCGATAAATTTAAAAACAATAATTTACAATTTCAAACCATAGGTGTTTCAGATAATGTTCCTATCCCTATATTAGAAACAATTAACAAGGTTAAAGAAGAGACAAAAAATAATAATGGACTTATAATAAATTTAGCATTTAACTATGGTGCCAGAAGAGAAATTGTCGATGCTATAAAAGATATAGCCTACAGAGTAAAGAATGGCAATCTAAATATTAATGAAATTTGTGAAAATACAGTTTCTGATGCTTTATATACAAAAATGCTTCCTGACCCTGATTTGTTAATCAGAACTTCAGGAGAACAAAGGATTAGCAATTTTTTGTTATGGCAGCTTTCCTATACTGAACTTTATTTTACGGATAAATATTGGCCTGAATTTACAAAAGAAGAATTTGAAAAGGCCATTAGTGATTATCAAAAAAGAGAACGTAGATTTGGTAGTATAACCGCGACTATGTTGAAAAGAGAATAGATTATGAGTAAAGATAGATTAATTAGTTCTACAATAATGATATTATTGTCATTATTTGCGGTGTTAAATAAATGGATACTCTTATTTGTAGTTTTGGCTTTAACAATAGGAGGTCTATATGAATTTTTTTACTTGATAAAAAAGAAGGGTATACCCATTTACAGTTATACTGGGATAGTAATAGGGGTAACGATACCCTTATCTATATTTGTTAAATTCGAACCCACTAAAGGTTGGGAGTTATTGTTTATTGTGCTTGTTTTACTAATAATATTCCTTATGCAGCTTACAAGAAAAGAGAATAAAAATGCAATAGTTGGGATATCCACAACTCTTTTTGGAGTTCTTTATGTTTCATGGTTATTTAGTTTTCTCATAAAAATACGATTTCTCTTGCCGGGTGTAGGCGGGATGAAATTATTAGGTTTTATATTGCTTGTCACAAAAATGGGAGACGTCGGGGCATTGCTCATAGGTAGCACGTTTGGTAGGCATCTTCTTCTGCCACGAGTTAGCCCAAACAAAACTATAGAAGGAAGTATAGGTAGTTTTCTTTTTAGTATCATGGCTGCTGTATTAGGTAGGTCTCTTTTGCCTTCAGAATTGGGACTTGAAATTTGGCAAATAGTGTTAATAGGTGCTTTTTTTGGCGGAATAGGTCAGCTTGGAGATATTTCAGAATCTCTTATAAAAAGAGATTGTAACGTTAAAGATTCTGGTAGAATGCTCCCTGCTTTGGGAGGAGTATTAGATGCTATAGATAGTTTATTATTTTCAGCCCCTGTATTTTATTTTTATATTAGTTCTCTTATCAGAAGTGTTTAATTCTCTATAATTTTTTTATTTATATATATGCATAAAAAACGTATTGTTATTTTAGGTTCAACAGGGTCTATAGGTATCAATACACTAAAAGTTGTAAGTCGACTGCAGCAAAAATTTACTATATTTGGACTTACAGCATATAATAATTTTAAATTATTAGAGAAACAAATAAGAGTTTTTTCCCCAAAACAGGTTGCGGTTAGTAGTAAAGGTATCGAATATTTAAGACAGAATATCAATACAAGAAAGGTTAAAATTTTTAATGTCGATACGGAATTAGAAGAATTTGTGTCAAATAAAAATATAGATATCGTTGTAATTGCAATGCGGGGAAGTATAGCACTTAAACCATTCCTAACTGCTGTGAGATTGGGGAAAAGGGTCACACCTGCAAATAAAGAGGCATTAGTTATCGCAGGAGAGATAATAATGAAAGAGGCAAAAAAACATAGGGCAGAAATTATTCCTATTGATAGTGAACAAAGTGCTATATTTCAATGTTTAAAAGGTAACGATGTTAATATAGTTAAAAAAATTCTTCTTACAGCATCTGGTGGGCCACTGTTAAATATACCTAAATCTAAATTTAGAGATATGTCAGTTGAACAAATATTAAAACATCCTAAATGGAAGATGGGAAAGAAAATTACAGTAGATTCTGCTACATTGATGAATAAGGGGTTTGAGGTGATAGAAGCTAGTAGGTTATTTAATGTAGCTGTAACCAATATAACAGTAATTATTCACCCCGAAGCTATTATTCATTCTATGGTTGAATTTCAAGATGGAAGCATTGTGGCACAGATGGGAATAGCAGATATGCGATTGCCAATACAATATGCCCTGACATATCCTAAACGAACTGATACAGGATTAAGATCTTTGGATTTTTTTAAACTAAAACAGCTGACCTTTACACCTCCGGACCTAAGACGTTTCCCTTCATTATCTTTAGCTATTTACACAGGGGAAAAAGGAGGAACATTACCTGCAGTATTAAACGCTGCTGATGAAGAGGCTGTAGAGGCATTCTTAAAAAGAGAGATAGCTTTCTCTAACATTTATGATATAGTAGAAAAGACTGTAATGAGCCATCGTGTCAATAATACTGTAACTCTTAATAATATTATATCAGCAGAGCAGTGGGCGAGAGAGACAGCTAAATCATTTATTTATAAAATGCACAATAGAAAATAAAAAATCCTAACGAGGAATAAAGGTTATGTTAATAGAACACGTTATCTATAATCTTGAGAAAATAATTACTTTTGGTGTTTTTTTAGGCATACTTATAACTGTACATGAATGGGGACATTTTATTACAGCTAAATTAATGGGAGTCTCTGTCACAGAATTTGCTTTAGGTTTCGGACGAACAATATTTTCTAAGATGTATAAAGGGACTAATTATAAACTTAAACTGTTTCCCTTAGGTGGTTATGTTAAAATGGCAGGAGATGAACGATCTAAATGTACAGGTGCACCTGATGAATTTTATTCACAACCTGTTTGGAAAAGAGCACTTATTGTAATAAACGGTCCTGTAGTTAATTTTATTTTAGCCTATATCTGTTTTGTCTTAATGTTTATGATAGGTTATTCTAATCCGTCCACTCGTGTTAATGGACTGATTAATGGTTCGCCTGCACAAAAGGTAGGAATACAGGTAGGAGATAAGATAATACAAGTAGATGGGAAGAATGTTTATTTCTGGGATGATCTTCTAGAAAGTATTAGAGATTCCAAAAATGAGGTGATTACTTTAAAAATTTTACGAGGCAAGCAAGAATTTATAAAGAAAATAAAACCGCAAATAACTGCTGAAAGAAATCCATTCGGAAAATATGATAAAGTTAAGACTATTGGTATTGATCTCAACTCGAACATAATAGGATGGCTAAAAGAAGGGGCGCCTGCTCAAAAAGCAGGATTATTAATTGGAGATAAAATTATACGGGTAGGGCAAAAAGATATATTCGGCTGGCATGATTTGCAAAATAGTATCCGTGAGCAAAAGGGGAGACAGATAAAAATAACTGTATTAAGAAATAATAAAAAAATATTATATCATATTGTTCCAGAAGAAATTAAAGAAAAAGGTATAACAAGAAAGATTATTGGTATCGGTCCAGAGAAAGTAAAATTGGGTAACCATAAATTTAGCTTATTGCCAGCAATGGAGAAAGGCTGGGATAAATTTGTAGAAATAACTTCTGGGACTTGTCGGGCACTATACGCTATGATTACTAGAACAATATCTCCCAGAGAAGCAATAGGTGGGCCTATTATGATATTTGGATTAGTAGCAGATGCTGTAGATTTAGGCATAAGCTATTTTTTATTTATGTTAGGTTCAATAAGTCTCAGTTTGGCTATATTTAATTTATTACCAGTTATTCCTCTAGACGGTGGGCATCTTTTTCTATTCGGTATTGAGAAAATACGAGGTAAAGCACTATCTCCCAAAACAGATGATATTATTACAAGAATAGGTTTTGGTATGATTATGCTTCTTGCAATATATGTTTTTTACATAGATTTTGATAGAATAGGGGTCATTGATAAAATAAAAATGTTTTTTCACTAAAAGATCTGCGATTAAAAAAGGGGGATATACATAATGAATGAAGATCTTAGGGAAAGAATAAATCGTTATCTTCTTACTGGCACAGATTTTCTGAAAGTAAAAGATACGATGAATGAGGATCAGTTGCGGCTGTTTGTTGATCAAGCGATTTCTGATTTTTGTTCAGAACATTTTGTTGAAATATCTATGGAAGAACGTGCTGTTCTTATAAGAACATTAGTAAGCGCTGTTATGAGTTTAGGCCCTATACGCCCATTAATGGAAGACAAATCTGTGACAGAGATTATGATTAATGGCCCTAAGCAGATATATGTACAAAGAGAGGGTAAACTAATACTCACTGATATTAAATTTGATGATAATAATCACTTGCTTCATACAATCCAAAAGATATTGGCGGGCTCTGGAACTAATAAAAGAGTAGATGAATCATCTCCTTATGTTGACTTTTCTTTACCTGATGGATCAAGAGTTAATATAATACTTCCACCATTGTCTCTTATAGGTCCAGTTATGACAATAAGAAAATTTCGTGATGATATAAAAACAGTTGATGATCTTGTTAAAAGAGGTGAACTTAATGAAGATATGGCCACATTACTTATCATTGCAATGAAGGCAAAATTGAATGTGGTATTTTGTGGATCTACTGGTGCGGGTAAAACTACTGCCTTAAATGTATTCTCAAAACATATTCCTGAAGATGAACGTATTATTACTATAGAAGATACCCCAGAACTTATGCTTTCACAGCAACATGTAGTCCCGTTAGCATCTAAACCTGCCAATATAGAAGGAAAGGGAGAGATTACTATCAGAGATATCTTTATTAATTCTCTTCGTATGAGACCAGATAGAGTCATAATTGGCGAAATACGAGGCAATGAAATGTTAGATCTTATTGAGTCCATTAGTAGTGGCCATAGCGGTTCACTTGCTATAGTTCATGCGGAAACACCGGAAGATTGTTTTAGCAGGATGATAACAATGATGCTTGCAACTGGAATTCGGCTAAGTACAGAAGAAATTTACAGACAGGTAGCAAAGGCCATAGATCTTATAGTACACCTAGAGTTATTTATGGATGGCAAACGACGTATAGCTTATATTACAGACATTTCATATGATGATAAAGAGAAAAAGGTGATAATGAGAGATATATTCAAATTTGTTCAAACTGGGGTTACCGAAACAGGTGAAATTTTGGGGAAATGGGTAATGGATAGGGGAAAACCATCCTTTTATAAAAAAATAGAAAAACGGAGAGTTAAAGTTCCGGATGGTTTTTTTGATTTAAATTAAATTTACAGTTTAACCAAATAATAAAATAAAAACTAAAATGAAGTGGAAAAATTATTTTATACCAACATTAAAAGAAATACCCTTAGGAACTGAAGCTATAAGTCATCAGCTTCTTCTTAGGGCTGGCATGGTCCATATGTTGACTTCAGGAGTATATTCTTATCTTCCTTTAGGATTAAAGGTCTTAAGAAAAGTGGAAAGTATTATAAGAGAAGAGATGAATGCTGTAGGTGCAATAGAAGTGTTCCTTCCATGCCTGCATCCTCTGGATCTGTGGAAAAAGACAGGGAGAGACAAGACTTTAAATGAGGTAATGATTAAATTTAAGGATACCAGAGGCAAAGAAATGTGTCTCGGACCCACTCATGAAGAAATTATTACTAACCTGGTAAAAGATTTTGTTCAATCTTATAAACAACTACCTATAATTTTATATCAAATTCAGACTAAATTTCGGGATGAATTAAGACCTAGATTTGGAATAGTAAGGGCATCTGAGTTTATTATGAAAGACGCTTATAGTTTTGACTGTGATATCAATGGGTTAAGAAAAAGTTATGAAAAGATGCTAATGGCATATAAGAAAATATTTAAAAGACTCGAATTAGATGTAATCATACTTGAAGCAGATTCAGGGGCAATGGGTGGAGATATTTCGCATGAATTTATGGTACCTGCCCCAATAGGAGAAGATACTGTAATATATTGTGACTCCTGTGGTATGCATTCTCCAGAAACAAATAATATAAAAGAAAATATGAATTGCCCAAAATGTGATAAGGCTAAATTAAAAAAACATGTAGCAATAGAACTAGGACATATTTTTCAGTTAGGGACAAAATACAGTTCGGCTCAAGGAGCAAAATTTATAGATAAAAATGGTAAACAATATCCTATCATAATGGGATGTTATGGCATAGGTGTAAGTAGGGTTATTGCAGCAATTATAGAAAAACATAACGATAATAAAGGGATTATTTGGCCTAAATCTGTAGCACCTTTTGATGTAGAAATATTACCGCTGTTTTCAGAATATGAAGATGAAATAATGCAGATAAGTAATCAATATTATGATGCTCTTCAAAAAGCGGGTATCGATGTGCTTATAGATGACAGGGATGAGAGTCCTGGCCGAAAATTTAATGATGCTGATCTGATAGGTATTCCTTTACGAATAACAATAGGAAAAAGGAATCTAGAAAAAGGTAATGTAGAAATCAAAAAACGCAATACAGCAGAAGTCATCTTAACTCCTAAAGAAAATGCAATAGAAAAAATAATAAATATACTAAATAATTAAATAATAATTAAAAATATAAATATAGACTATATATCATGTTTGAAGAACTAGAGACAGAAATAAAAACACTTATTGAACCAGTTCTAGATAAGGTAAAAGCAGAAATAATAGAATTAAACATAAAAAAAATAAACAATACTCTATATTTACAAATAATTATAGATAAAGAAACTGGAGGAATCAGTATTGAAGAATGCAGTATAGTAAATCGAGAGTTATATGCTAAATTAGGCAAATATGATGTTATTAGGGATAAAAACTATATGGTAGAAGTTTCATCTCCTGGTGTGGACAGGCCCATAAAAACTAAAAATGATTTTAGAAGGGTAATAGGCAGACATGTTAATATATTTACATCCGATAATTTAAATAATCCCAAAACATATGAGGGCATAGTAAAAAAAGTTTTAGAAGACAAAGTTATGATAATACCTATAAAAAAAAGTAAAAAACGAAAAGTGACAACGACAGGGATAGTCTCGCTTATGATTAAAGATATAATAAAAGCTAAACAGGTTATATGATATTACTTGATGATAAAGCTAAAATTGGATATAATATAAAATTTATGATACATATATGAAAGCATAGTTTAACTGAACACAAAAGTTTAATACAACACAGGAAGGGATGGAGATATGGATAATGAGCTATTAGGTATATTAGAACAATTAGAAAGGGATAAAGGGATAGATAAAAAGGTTCTTGTTAAAGCAGTGGAGGCTGCTGTAACTTCTGCAGCAAAAAAACTATGGACAGTAGACAAAAAAGAAGAAATACGCGTTGTTCTTGATCTTAAAACAGGGAAATTGACAGCCTATGCGGGAGATCAAGAGATACGTTCTAGTGAATTTGGCCGAATAGCAGCCCAGACAGCAAAACAAGTAGTAGTCCAAAAAATACGTGAAGCAGAAAAAGATGTCGTCTTTGCTGAATATAAAGAAAAAATAGGCCAGATCATAAGTGGAAGTGTATATAGATTTGAAAGAAATAATATTGTAGTAGATTTAGGCAATGCTGAAGCATTTATACTTAAAAAAGAACAATCTCCAAAGGAAGAATTTAGACAAGGGGATAGAATAAGGGCATATGTATTAGATGTGACCCGAGAGAATAAGGGAGCACGTATAATCTTATCACGCGCTCATCCTAATTTCATTAAACGACTGTTTCAATTAGAGGTTCCTGAGATATATGATGGTATAGTTGAAATAAAATCTATAGCTCGTGATGTAGGAGAAAGAACCAAAATATCAGTTTATTCCAAAGATGAAAAGGTTGACTGTTTAGGGGCATGTGTTGGAATGAGAGGGGCTAGAGTTAAGAATATAGTATCTGAACTTCAAGGTGAAAAAATAGATGTGGTTCCTTATTCGGATGATATAAAAGAATATATTCAAGCAGCATTAGCTCCTGCAGAAATTTCACAGATTCAACTGGATTATGAAGAGAAAAAGGCCAATATAATTGTAGCAAATGATCAACTTTCTTTAGCTATAGGTAAACGAGGGCAAAATGTACGCTTAGCAAGTCAACTTGTAGGATGGGAGCTTGATTTATTTTCTTTTGAACAATGGCGACAATTAGAGGAATCTGTTAATAACGAAGAAATAAATGCCTTAAAATTAGTATTAGGCGAAGATAAAGATTATGAATCTGAGAAAGAGAAACAAGATATATCAAGTCAAACAGATATTGAAAATGCCGATACTGATAGTAGAGATTAATTCTAATAAGATTTGATACATAAATAAAAATATTTGTTTGAAATTAAAAAAACAAAATAAAAAGGATTGTTTTTATTTTGTATTAAAATATTAGGTATTCTAAAATTATAAATATATAATTTTAAATTTATATTATATATTTATATAATATTATAAATATTATTTATTTTTAGGAAAGAACATATGAAAGTATTTGAATTAGCAGAAGAATTTAACACCACAAGTGAAGTTATATTGAATACCCTTCGCTCATTAAAATTGAAAGCAAAAGGGGAAGACCAGCAACTCAATGTTGCAGTGGTTTCTGTATTAAGAAGTGAATTGAAACGTAAGGCAAAAGAAGGTAGTCTTGTTCAATCAAAAGATGAAAATATAACTACAACTCAAAAAGAAAGTTCTCAAAAAGAAAAAAAAGATCTTAAAAAGAGAAAAGATAGGACTAAAAAGAGGATAGAAGAACAAGGAATAGAAATTAAAGTTAAAGAAAAAGTAGAGAAAAAGACTAAAATAGAAGAGTTAAATAGAAAAAATAAAAAGAAAGATAAAAAGGTTCCTGTAAAAGATTTATCAAGAATTAGAAAAAAGATTGGCAAAGAACCTGTGATAACACTAAAGCCATTAGGCCGTAGGAAAAAAAGACCTATTAAAGATGAAAAAAAGAAAAAAGAAGAACCTCTAATCAAAGATAAAATAACTGAAGATTCAACAGGCAATATCACATTTAGCCCATCTGAGAGTGAAAAAAAAGAAGATATACTCTCTGACCCAATACCTGTGCAGGATAAAAAGACTTTTACGGACTTAGAGATAGATTTTCCTATCACAGTTAAAGAACTCAGTTCGAAAATGCAACAGAAGTCTAGTCTTGTTTTAAAACAACTTATGAAAATAGGAGTTTTTGCGCATATTAATCAAAGTTTAAATGAGGAGATAGCGCGTAAAGTTGCTGAGGCTTTTGGATTCAATATTACAAGATGTAAAACACAAGAAGAACAACTTATTGAAATACATAAACAGGAAGAAGACAATCCGGAATTATTGGAACCAAGGGCTCCTGTAATCACTTTTATGGGACATGTAGATCATGGAAAAACCACTTTACTTGATAGAATACGTAAAACTAACGTAGTTGATAAAGAACATGGTGGTATCACTCAACATATAGGAGCATATTCTGTATTACTGCCTAATGGCAGGATTACCTTTCTAGATACCCCTGGTCATGAGGCGTTTACTGCAATGCGGGCCCGGGGCGCTAATATCACAGATATTATTGTATTAGTAGTAGCTGCCGACGAAGGAGTTATGCCGCAAACAGAAGAGGCAATTGATCATGCTCGAGCAGCAGGTGTTCCGATTGTTGTGGCATTAAATAAAATTGATAAAAGAAATGCAGATATAGATAGAGTAAAAAAGCAACTGGCTGAACATGACCTTACCCCTGAAGACTGGGGAGGTAAAACAGTAGTTGTGGGTGTATCAGCAGTTACAGGAGAAGGAGTAGACCATCTTCTTGAAATGATATTATTAGAAGCAGAACTACTTGAACTTAAGGCAAATCCACATAAAAAGGCATCAGGGATTATAGTAGAAGCGCATCTAAGTAGAGGAAAAGGTGTAGTATGTACAGTTATAGTACAAAGTGGGAC
>Ga0256914_1000090_pt1 | contig 86338 bp, 82 predicted proteins | sample HulkmetaG_FD_191571 | JGI IMG/M metagenome (GOLD analysis project Ga0256914, IMG submission 191571) | Hydrothermal chimney microbial communities from Main Endeavour vent field at the Juan de Fuca Ridge, Pacific Ocean - Hulk | ecosystem: Environmental > Aquatic > Marine > Hydrothermal vents ...
TTTAGAGGCTGGACTTCTAAATTTAACCAGTATCATTGAAGCAGGAAGTAAACGACAGACCAAATCTGTAGCTTAGGTTATTAAACTTAGCTATGGAGAGGTTTGAGTAAGTTTTATTGAACGGTTGTATTTAAATTAAAATATTTAGCTCTAGGCATATGTCAGACGAACTGCTAAACTGAGTAGGTAAGTTTGAAATTTGGAACTCTATTTTGAATTTTAAAGAAGCTAAAGCTATTGCACGATTACATTTTCATCCTAATATTACCAAAGAGGATATTTTAAGATATATAGATATAGATGATAGTTGGGAATTTGGAGAGTACTTCTACTCTCCAGAGTTTAATATTAAACTAACTGTAATAGTTGTTGTTATTAAATTTACTAATTATTTAGAGATAAATATTAAATGTAATAAGCTCTAAAATATTGGGTTACAACTATTTTACTTCAAATGCTCATACTCTTCTTCTATTCTTTTATATCTATTATAAAGAGTTTTAGAAGTATGTCGTGCAGTTTCTAAAAAATTTTGGGCTTCTTCTTTGTTTATCTTTTCAGCCATTTTAAATCGTGTCTCATTATACATAAAATCTTTGACATCTATTTTAGCCCCTTTGTAATCTAGGCTCAATGGATTTATCTCTGTTCCGATATGTTCAGGATTAAATCTAAATAGTGGCCACAGTCCACTATCAACTGCTTTTTTCTGTTGCTTCATGCCATAACGCAAATCATATCCATGTGCAATACAGTGTGAATAAGCAATAATAATAGATACACCCTCATATGCTTCAGCTTCCATAAAGGCTTTGAGTGTTGCTTTTTCATTTGCTCCTATGCTTACTTTGGCTACATATACATTTTCATAAGTGATTGCCATATGTGCTAAATCTTTTGGCATACTAGCTTTTCCTCCACTAGCAAATTTGGCTACTGCTCCTGTCATTGTAGCTTTGGATTGTTGTCCTCCTGTATTGGAATATACTTGTGTATCTAGTACTAAAATATTTACATTTTTACCACTTGCCATCACATGGTCTAATCCACCATATCCTATATCATAAGCCCAACCATCACCTCCTACAATCCAAACTGATTTTTTGACTAAATAATCGGCTATCTCTTGTAACTCTTTTGCATTTTCTTGATTTACTATAATAGATTTTAGCTTTTGGACTCTATCTCTTTGGCTATCTATCTGCTCTTGTGTAGTTTGTTTGGCATTTAGTATCCCCTCTTTTAGTGAACTATCTATATCTAAGTTACTTAAAAGCTCTTTGGCTCTATTGGTGTGATTGTCGATAGCTAGTCTAAATCCTAATCCAAACTCAGCATTATCCTCAAAAAGTGAATTTGACCATGCAACTCCTCGACCTTCTGCATTTTTCTTCCATGGAGTTGTAGGTAGATTTCCTCCATAAATAGAGCTACATCCTGTGGCATTGGCTACTATCATTCTATCTCCAAATAGTTGACTTGCTAGTTTGAGATAAGGTGTCTCTCCACACCCTGGACATGCTCCACTAAACTCAAATAGAGGCTCCATAAATTGTACCTCTTTAATTTTATCACGGTCAATTCTGGCTTTATCTATATTAGGAAGATTTAGAAAATAGTCCCAATGTTGGAGTAAATTGTCTGGTAATTGTAGTTTAGGAGTCATATTTATAGCTTTTTGGGTTTTATCATTTTTATTGACTGCTGGACACTCTTCAACACATAGTGAACAGCCTGTACAATCCTCTATAGATACTGTTATATTAAATAGCTCTCTGCTCTTATCAAATATTTTACCTTTTGCAGGTATTCCACCAAATCCATCAGGGGCATTATCTACTAACTCTTTGTCAAATACTTTGGAACGGATAACAGAGTGAGGACAAACAGTTACACAGCGATTACATTGGATACAAGTATCACTATCCCATAAAGGTACTTCTATTCCTGTATTTCGTTTTTGGTATTGTGTAGTTCCTAGTGGCCATGTACCATCATCTGGCATATCTGATACTGGAATATCATCACCTTTGAACTCTACTAATTTTTTAGTGACCCTTTCTATAAATTCACTATAATTTCCTTTGAGAGAAGAGGCTAACTCTTTATTGCTTGTAACTTTTTTAGGTACTTCTATCTCAAATAGATTATCTAAAGTATTATCAACAGCATGAAAGTTCATTTCTACTATTTTTTTACCTTTGGAGGAGTAAGTTTTTTCTATAGAGTGTTTGATTTTCTTTATTGCTTCATCTTGTGGTAATATACCACTAATAGCAAAGAAACATGTTTGCATAATAGTATTAGTTTTTCTACCCATTCCACTATTTCGGGCTACATCATGAGCATTAATAGCATAAAATTTTAGTTTTTTATCTATAATTCTCTGTTGAGCTATTTGGGGCAAACTATCCCATACTTGTTCTTTTGGGTATTGAGTGTTGAGTAGAAATACTCCATTATCATGAGCAATCTCCAAAATATCTAGTTTTTCCAAAAATAGAGCTTGATGAACGGCGATAAAATTAGCTCTTTCTATTAGATAACTTGATTTGATAGGAGTTGAACCAAATCGTACATGTGAGACTGTCATAGTTCCTGATTTATTGGAGTCATATACAAAATATCCTTGTGCATAGTTATTAGTTTGTGTACCTATTATTTTAATAGTATTTTTATTCGCACCTACTGTTCCATCTGAACCTAAACCATAGAATAGTGCTTGAAATTGATTTTCTTCTTCTAATATAAAGCTTTTGTCAAACTCTAATGAGGTGTGAGTTACATCATCATTTATTCCTATGGTAAAGTGATTTTTTGGTTTCTCTTTTTGAAGTTCATCATAAATTGATTTGACCATTGCAGGGGTAAACTCTTTAGATGATAGACCATATCTTCCACCAATAATTTTTGGCATATCAAATTCCAAACTCTCTTGTCTCTCAAAAAGCGAAGTGAGTATATCATGATAAAGAGGTTCACCTAAACTTCCTGCCTCTTTGGTTCTATCTAGTATGGCTATAGATTTAACTCTCTTTGGTAAACTATTGATAAAATTCTCTATAGAAAAAGGTAGAGCTAAACGAACTTTGATTAATCCTACCTTATATCCATTCTTATTTAAATACTCTATTGTCTCTTCTACTGTATCAGTAGCCGAAGCCATAATAACTATAACCTCTGTAGCATTTTTATCTCCATAATAATCAAATAGATGATAGCTTCTACCTGTAAGTTTTGCAAATTTATCCATCTCTTCTTGCAAAATTTGAGGTACTTTCTGATAATATTTATTAACACTCTCTCTTCCTTGGAAATAGACATCAGGATTTTGTGCTGTTCCTCTCATAAATGGATTATCAGGAGTTAAACCTCTATGTCTATGAGCATTAACCAACTCCACATCTATCATCTGTTTCATTATCTCTTCATCTATTATCTCAATTTTGCTAACTTCATGAGAGGTTCTAAATCCATCAAAAAAGTGCAAAAAAGGAATTCTAGCTCTAAGTGTTGCTGATTGAGAAATCAAAGCAAAATCATGAGCCTCTTGAACAGTTGCAGATGCCAAAAGTGCAAAACCTGTCTGTCTTACTCCCATCACATCCTGATGGTCACCAAAAATTGATAACCCTTGCATTGCTAAACTCCGAGCAGCTACATGAAAAACTGTGGAGGTCAATTCCCCAGCAATCTTATACATATTTGGTATCATTAGCAATAGTCCTTGAGAGGCTGTAAAAGTAGTAGTTAATGCCCCTGTTTGCAAAGCTCCATGAACTGCTCCACTAGCTCCCCCCTCACTTTGCATCTCATATATAGTTGGAACTGTTCCAAATATATTTCTATCTCTATGTGTACTATACTCATCACAATGTTCTGCTATAGGAGAAGATGGAGTAATGGGATATATTGCTATTACTTCATTTATTTTATGAGCTACTCTAGCTACTGCCTCATTTCCATCTATGGTTTCATATATTTTTGACATTTTGGTATTTCCTATTCTTATGTGTTAAATTATTTTAGAATTGTACATCAATATTTGGATAAAGTAAATAAATATGAGCTAATCAACCTTTACACAAAATTTAGATAAAATCACCCTAATTTTAATATTAGGTTATAAATATAATGTTAGCAAAAATTTTTGGTTCAAAAAATAATAGAATAGTCAAAGGCTACATGAAGAGAGCAAAGAAAATAAATGCTCTTGAAGAACAGTATGCAAAACTCTCTGATGATGAGTTAAAAGAGGCTTTTAATCAGCTTAAAACAGCTGTTCAAGCAAAGCAAAAAAGTTTAGATGATGTATTAAATGACTCATTTGCAATTACTAGAGAAGCTAGTAAAAGAGTATTAGGTATGCGTCACTTTGATGTACAACTTGTTGGTGGTATGGTTCTACATGAAAACTCAATTGCAGAGATGAAAACAGGTGAGGGTAAAACTCTAGTAGCTACTTTGGCTGTTATACTCAATGCAATGGTTGGTAAAGGAGTTCATGTAGTAACAGTAAATGACTATTTGGCCAAAAGAGACTCTACTGATATGGGTGTATTATATAACTTTTTGGGTTATAGTGTTGGTTGCTTGACAGATGATATATATGATGAAGATGAGAAAAAAGCTCAATATTATGCTGATATTACTTATGGAACTAATAATGAATATGGTTTTGATTATCTTCGTGATAATATGAAGACAAGAGCAGAAGAGAAAGTTCAAAGAGAGCATTACTATGCGATAGTTGATGAGGTTGACTCTATTTTAATTGATGAAGCTAGAACTCCTCTTATTATCTCTGGCCCAGTACAAAGGGATGTAAATCATTATGATAAAGCTAATGAGATAGCTAAACAGATGATAAAAGGTGAAAAAAAAGAGACCAAAGCAGGTGAACCAGAAGAGACTACAGGAGATTTCTATATAGATGAGAAAAATCGTCAAGTAATTATGACAGAAGATGGTCTTCAAAAAGCACAAGACCTTTTTGAGGTAGAAAATCTATATGACCTTGAACATGCTGCTATGGCTCACCATCTCGACCAAGCTATGAAAGCTCACTATATATTTGTCAAAGATGTTGATTATGTTTCTCAGAATGGTGAGATTATAATTGTAGATGAGTTTACAGGACGGCTTAGTGAGGGGCGAAGATTTAGTGAGGGGTTACACCAAGCACTCGAAGCAAAAGAGGGTGTAGAGATAAAAGAAGAGTCTCAAACTTTAGCAGAGATTACTTATCAAAACTATTTTCGTGCTTATGAAAAATTGGCAGGTATGACAGGTACTGCTCAAACAGAGGCTACAGAGTTTGCAGAGATTTATGGTTTAGAAGTTATATCAATCCCAACTAATGTACCTGTAAATAGAGAGGATAAAAATGACCTTATCTATAATACAGAGAGAGAAAAACTAGATGCTGTTGCCAAAAAAGTTAAAGAGCTTTATGAAAAAGGTCAACCTGTATTGATTGGTACAGCTTCTATTGAAAAATCTGAATTAGTTCATAATAGACTTAAAAATGCTAAAATTCCTCACAATGTATTAAATGCTAAAAATCATGAACATGAAGCTCAAATTATTTCTGAAGCAGGTAAAAAAGGGGCTGTAACTGTTGCTACTAATATGGCAGGACGGGGTGTTGATATAAAACTAACTGATGAGATAAAAGCTTTAGGTGGTTTATATATTTTAGGTACAGAGAGACATGAGAGTAGAAGAATTGATAATCAGCTCAGAGGGCGAAGTGGACGACAAGGTGACCCAGGGGGTTCTCAATTTTATTTAAGTTTAGATGATAATCTTTTAAGAATTTTTGGTGGTGAAAAAATCCGTAATATTATGAATAAACTAGGAGTTGAAGAGGGTGAGTATATAGATTCTAAAATTGTGACTCGTTCTGTAGAAAAAGCTCAAACCAAAGTAGAAAATATGCACTATGAGTCAAGAAAAAATATCTTAGAGTATGATGATATTGCTAATCAACAACGAAAATCTATTTATAGTTTTAGAAATCAACTGCTTGACCCAGAGTATGATATTGATGCAAAAATTAGAGAAAATAGAATAGTATATGTGGATTATCTGCTTACTCAATCTGATATTTATGATGGTACTCCAAGTGAAGATTTTAATTTGGATAGACTCAAAGAGTTACTCAATACTCAATTAGGTATAGATTTTGATAAAGAGATATTTGAGGGTAAAGATTATGATGATATAAAAACTGCACTTATTAATATATTAGAGCAAAGTTATGAAGAGAAGATGGCACCACTCTCACCAGAGCAGAGAAGTGAAGTACAGAGAGTTTTATATCTGCAAGTTCTTGACCCACAATGGCGAGACCACTTATATGAGATGGATGTACTCAAAACTGGTATTGGGCTAAGAGGTTATAACCAAAAAGACCCACTTACTGAATATAAAAAAGATAGTTATAATCTATTTATGCAACTTATTGAGAGAATTAAAATAGAAGCTATAAAAACACTTCAACTAGTACAATTTAATTTTGAGTCTCCAGAAGAGGAGCAACGAAAAATGGAGGCAATCTTAGATGAGCTAGAGTCTGACCTCGAAAATGCTAAAACAAATGAAGAAGATATGGTACAAGCAGAATTTGAAGAGGGTGAAGCACCTATACGAAAACCAATTAGAACAGAAAAGAAACCAAAAAGAAATGACCCCTGTCCATGTGGAAGTGGTAAAAAATACAAACAGTGTTGTGGCAAAAGTGGACCTAAAAAAGGTCTCTTGGCATAGCTAGATGAAATCTAATAAAAATTTTGTTCATAAAATCATTAGACATTATCTAAAGTATGATAGAGATAATCCTTTTATTTTTATCTCTTCACTTTTGGCATTTTTGGGAATTGCAGCAGGTGTTATGGTATTGATGTTGGCAATGGGTATTATGAATGGTACACAAAAAGAGTTTCAAAAACGGCTTTTTGTTATGAACTATCCTTTAACTATTATACCTATGGCTTACAATAATGCTAATCAAACACTAGTTGACCAACTCCAAGAAAAATTTCCAAATATAAAATTAAGTCCTTATTACACTACCCAAGTTATTAGTAAGGGTGGTTCAAATGTTAATGGTTCAATATTATATGGTGTAGATTTTAAGAAAGAGGCTCAGATTAATGAGGTTTTTGCTAAAGCACTTAAAACAACTCTCTCAACAAAAAGTAAATATAAACTTATAGTAGGAGAGACACTTATACAAGAGATGGGTATTTATAAAGGTCAAAAATTGATACTCTATTTCTCTGAACAACAAGCAATAGGTTTTGGAACTATGCCATTGCAAAAAAGATTTATAATTGATAGTACATTTGACTCTGGACTAAAAGCTTATGACAAAGCAATTATATATACAACCCAAAAAGCATTTCATAAAGTTCTAAAAAGACCAGAAGGTATATATGATGGTATTCATATCTATTCAAAAGATGCTATGAATGATATAAAGAAAATCAAAAAGTTTTTAGCTCAAAATGGTTTATCTAACAAAGTACTAATAGAGGGTTGGTGGGAACAAAATTCTAGCTTTTTTGCAGCAATGGAGATGGAAAAACATGCACTATTTTTTGTACTATTATTGATTATTATAGTAGCCTCACTAAATATTATATCCTCACTCTTAATGACTGTTATGAGCAGAAGAAGTGAAATCGCTCTTATGAGAACACTTGGAGCTACTACACTAGAGATAAAACGAATATTTTTTAAATTAGGTGTAATTGTAGGAGTGAGTGGTATTATAGTTGGTACAATTTTAGGTTTCGTAGGTAAATGGGTATTAACTACTTTTGATATTATTCATCTCTCTGCTGATGTATATGGATTTTCGAAGTTACCTATAGATTTGACTGTGATTGATTTTATATCTATTATTATTGGTACATTTGTAATTGTAATTTTGTCTTCATTTTATCCTGCCTATAAGGCTTCATCTACTGACCCATTAACTGTTTTACGAAATGAATAGCCTCCTCATAATTATTTATATTTTCGTTTAGCTGTTCAGTATATACTCTATCCAAAATAATTTTGAACTCTTTGGATGGAGTCAATCCCAAATTAATTAAATCTCGTCCTTGTATTAGTGGTTTTAGTGGTTTATTATAAACTTCAAGCTCTTTTGCTTTTTGAAGTAACCAATCTCCTGCTAGATATACTCCACTAAGGGATTGAGGTGTAGTTCTCCCTAAAAAATCAGCTCTAGCTATAGTTACAACCTCTTCTATATTTATTTTAGTAGATAATTTTTTTATAGTTTTATTTTTGGCATGACCTTTAAAATATCTAGTGGGTATCATATGATATTCAACTAATAAGGCAATATCTTTTATAAAATTATGCTCATCTGTTAATTTATATAGAAATCTCTTTGTAGGTTCAACTCCTGCTAATTCATGACCCAAAGCCGATATTCTATCAGGTTTAATTTGGGTATGTGTAGCTTTTCCTAAATCATGGCATAATACAGCAAATAGTAGTTTCAAGTCTCTTTTCTCTTCACCTGTTTTAAGTGTTGCCATTTTATCTACAGCCATTAGGGTATGTGTCCATACATCACCTTCTGGATGCCATTTTGGACTTTGAGGAATACCTATTAGAGCTTTGAGTTGAGGATAATAGTCTATGACTCCAATATCTCGCATTAATTCAAAACCTATAGATGGTTTGGGAGCTTTTAGTAGTAGTTTTTGAAATTCTGCATATATTCTCTCTTTTGGTAACTCTTCTAATAGACCCATCTTTACCATATATTGACATAGTTTTACTGTTTTATTAGCTAAACTATAATTAAATCTAGCACAAAACTGTATAGCTCGATAAACACGCAATGGGTCTTCTATAAATGAGTTATCATTTATATGTCTTAGAACTTTTTTTTGCATATCCTCTTTGGCATTAAATGGGTCTATAAACTTTTGCTCTTCTATATCATATCCCATGGCATTTATAGTGAAATCTCGACGCATAGAGGCTTCTTGAAAATTCATCATTCCATTACATTCTATATCAAATCCTTTATGTCCTTGTGCTACTTTTTTTTCTGTTCTAGGAAAGGAGAAATCATACTCTTGATTGTCATAAACAAATTTTAAAACACCAAAACTTTTGCCTACTAAATTTACTGAACCATAGTGTTGTAGTATCTCTTCTAATTGTTTAATAGAGTTCAATCCATATACCTCTATATCATAATCTTTGATAGGTAATTTTAGGAAATGGTCTCGAACACTTCCACCTACTATTATAGCTTTGGCATTTTGTTTTTTTAAAGTTTGAGAAATTGTTTCGATTATATTTGGTATTTTCATATTGTAATTATACTTAAAGTTTTTCATATTATAATAAACTCAAAAAACAAAGGCTAAATATTGCAATTTATAAAATTTTTTTTGGGTATTGTATTGGTACAGATAATTACAGTTATTTTGGTACTCTTATCTGATAATAGTTTAGATAGTATGGGAATATTACGATTGGCAATTCCTATTTTGGGTATATCTATGATGGTCTCTTTTTGGTTTAGTTCACTTGCTGAACACTTTAAAAAAGATGCTATAGGAAAGTTAAATAGTAATTTTGCTAAAGAGATAGAAAAGCTAAAAGTAAATGCTGAAAAAGCTAAAACTAAAGTCATAAAAGAGGCACAAAAAGATATAGCTTATGAGGCAAAAACTACCCATGCCAAAGCTAATTTCAAGGTAGGAATGTCATTTGCAGGAGTATTAGCTGTTGGAGGATTGTTTGTTTTTGCACAAATGATGACTATGGGATTACTTATGATGACTACAGCAGGTGGTGCTATAGGTGGATATTATTGGAGAGGGAAGAGATTAGGAAATAATCATCAGAACCCAAAAGAGATTGAGTTTACTGATGTCAAGGTAATAGAGTCTAAAAAATCTTAGATATTTATCTATATCGTGAGCGAGTTCCACCAAATTTAATTGTTAGTACTAGACCTAAACTATTACCACTAGCTGTTTTGGATGGGTCACTTTTGAGTTCATACTCTATAAAAGTACCTTTTAGTCCTATAGCAAAAAAATCTGTTGGTTCATATTGAATTTGTACGACACCACCTAAAGCATTATTAAACTCATCAGTAAATCGGTCATTATCAAATGTACTTTGAAGTTCAGGGCTAATATGATAGGTAAATCCAGCACCAAATTTCCAATAAGGAATTTTGATAAATCCTAGTGCTGATATAGGTATCATACTCCATGTAATATCTCCATTACTTGCACTATCACTATCAAATTTATATCCAATAAGTAGTTGTGTTTCAAAATTGGCTATAGGATTATCTATAGACATTCCCATCTCTAAGCTTAAGCCATCTCCTGCATCAATAGTATAATCATTATCATAATCATGGTCGATAGTTACAAGTTCATCTCCTCCACCTTCAAAACTTACTTGTATAACAGGTTTAATAATCTCCCCATAACTGAGCGTTATAACAATTGGTAGAATTAGTAAAAGTTTTTTGAGCATAACAGACTCCTTTCTATTTAATGATATTTTAATTATATCTAAAATATTGTGACTTTTTGTTTATATCTATATATTTTTTTTGAAATTAAAAAATACACTTAAACAGATATTTTATATTAATTTATGTTTAAATAAACTTAAAAATATGTTTAATTATTGTAAAATATGATTGAAGAAACTATATTTACATTCTTTAAAAAACTTAAAAGATAAATTATGAAAATACTATTTATAACAGACAATTTCCCTCCTGAGGTAAATGCACCAGCTACAAGAACATATGAACATTGCCAAGAGTGGATAAAAAGAGGCATTAAAGTTACAATAATTACATGTACTCCAAATTTTCCACATGGTAAAGTATATAATGGTTATAAAAATAGACTCTATCAAAAAGAGAATATAGATGGAATAGAGGTTATACGAGTTTGGAGTTATATGAGCTCAAATATTGGTTTTATAAAAAGAGTTCTTGATTACTCCTCTTTTGCATTTAGTTCATTTTTGGTTGGACTATTTCAAGAAACAGATATAATTATCGCTACCTCGCCACAGTTTTTTACAACTTGGAGTGCTTATGGGCTAAGTAAGCTCAAACGAAAACCTTGGATATTTGAGTTACGCGATATATGGCCAGAGTCGATACAGAGTGTAGGAGCAATTAGGCATAAAAAAACACTTGAATTTTTGGAAAAAATTGAGTTAGGGTTATATCGAAATAGCAATAGAGTAATAGCTGTTACTGATGCCTTTAAAGATAATCTAATATCTCGTGGTATAAGTTCTGATAAAATATCTGTAGTTACTAATGGTTCAAATATGGAGCTTTTTAATATAAGAGATAAGAACCAAGAGTTAATAAAAAAGCTAAATTTAGAAGATAAATTTGTTATAGGTTATATTGGTACACATGGTATGGCTCATAGTTTGGATTTTATTATTAAAAGTATATCTAAAATAGATGATAACTCTATACATTTTTTATTTATAGGTAATGGAGCAATGAAAGAGACTATTGTTCAATTCTCTAGTGAATTAAATATAAAAAATATTACATTTTTAGACCCTATATCAAAAGAGAAAGTTCCAGACTATTTATCTATAATTGATGTCTCTTTAGCTCCTTTAAAAAAATCAGATACTTTCAAAAGTGTTATTCCATCCAAGATATTTGAAGCATCAGCTATGAGAAAACCAACACTACTTGGAGTAGAGGGTCAAGCTCAAAAGATTATAGAAAAGTATGGTGCGGGTATATGTTTTGAACCTGAAAATGAGAAAGATTTTATAGATAAAGTTTATAAACTCAAAAACAGTAAATTATTATACTCTTCTTGTCAAGATGGATGTTCTAAATTGGCTTTTGATTTTGATAGAAAGATTTTAGCAAATAAAATGTTAGAGATACTTCAAAATATAGTAGGTAAAAAAGAGATATTAGTTCCATCAAAGAAAAAAGCTCTATAGTAGCAAAGTAATTGTGATTTTTATTTTCAATGATACTCTCCTTATTTGGGATAAAAAAGTATCATTGAAATATTAAATTTGTATCGATTATGATCTTGAAGCCATTAAAGTATCTCTCTCTTGGGTTGTCATAGTAGCTGTTCTACTTTGCATCTCTGTTCTAAAAGCATCTCTATCTTCTACAGCTACACTTCCTCTTAATGCGATTAATTCTGAAGTTGTCATTTGAGAAAAATCTGTTGTCGCCATTAATCCAGCTGTTAGTAAACTAAATGTCAATATCGCTCTTTTCATAATGTATCCTTTTTAATTAAAATGTTTCTAAAAGTTATATCTATAACATTTAGATAAAAAAATTATAGCAACCTTTTGTTACCTTAATGTTACTTATGGTGTAGGTTGTAAATTTACTAAAAAGTAAATCCTATAGCTAAAGAGAAGGTATTATCATAAGAAAAATCTTCTAAAGCATAGCTATATCCTATAGATGTAAATATATTTTTTGTAAAATTATAACTACTAAATATATCTATACTCTCTGAAGCATCTGCCTCTTCATATATTGAGCCTGTATATTTATAAGATAATGCACCGTACCAATTTGATGTTAATAGATAACCCACTCCTAAAGAAAAAGTAGAGTAATCTTCATAGTCTGTTGTTTTACTATCTCCACTAATAGTATATCCATAATATGAGAATAGATTTACTTTATTATTTAGTAGATAATTGAGATTAATAGAGGCAAAGTAGTCATCATCTCTACTATTATCTATTATTTGGGTTTGATTAGTAGTACTATTTCTATAAAAACCATTCCCTCTCTCTATTGGTATCTGTTTTGTTTGAGTTGTATCAATATCTCCTGCTATTTTAGTTCCAATTGATAATTTAATTATTTTTTTAGGTAAAATAAATGTATGTCCTAATGATATATAAACATCATTATCACTATATGAGTTATCTTCATTATAGGTACTATTTGTAGTAGAGCGAGAGTTTGATATAGATATATCCCAACTATTATATTTATAATTTGCATATAAATTTAAAGAGCTATCATCTTCATAGGTCTCATCCGTAAATATATCTGTACCAATTCTTACTGTTAAATGACCATAATTATGGTTTGGTTTTTGTGTTTTTGAGCAACCATTTGTATCTACTAACTCATCAAATGGTGTATCTATGCACATATCAATACTATCATCAACTCCATCAATATCAAGATCTTGATAAGATAGGGCTAGATTGGAAAGAGTAAGAAGAGTTAATGCTATTTTTGAATATTTCAATAGTTATCCTTTTTAGGGTAATTTAAGATTACCCAATTTTATTATTATCTTCCTAACTGTCTATTAAAGGCATTGAGATGATTATAGCTACCATTTAAAAGATTTTTGTATGTAATTTCAAAATCACTAGGAACACCAGTATTTAAAATCTCCTCTAAATCAGAAATATCAGTCTCTTCAACTAAAACTCCAACTTCAAGTGCATCAACTAAAGATAGTGACCCTTTTTCAATTAATGTATTGTATAAATCTTGGAGTTCACTATTCTCAAATTCACCTCTTTTATCTAAAGTTGATGGAATATTTAAGCTATATTTATCTAAGAGAGCTTTTATTGCATCAATATGTGTTTGTTCAGAGTTTGAAATATTACCAAAAACTCTACTACCCCATAAATCATAAAGATAAGAGTAAATATCTCTTGCTACCTTTTCCTCTTCTATCATAAAAGTTAGACTATCTTTTTGAGTATCTGTTAATTCACTTAATGGGATAGAAGATATATTTATATATGAAGCACTATTAGTATTATATCCTCTATTTATATTTTGGTTATTATTTCCATGATGACCTCTAGCCGAGGCTGTTACTGTTATTAATGCAACCACTGTTGAGATTAAAATTGTTTTTTTGAACATTGTTTATCCTTTTATGTGTTTTTATATCAAAAGTATAAAATAGTTTTGTTACTTAAATGTTACCTTAAAAATATTTTTTAATTAAAAATAAGGATTATAGTTACTTTTTTATCTAACACTTCTAGTTTTTTATTTATATTTAATTCATTGCAAAGTTTATCCACAATATGTAATCCAATTCCCAATCCTCTATCACCTTCTTTATAAAATCTATCAAATACCTTTGATGGATTTTTAATTCCATAACTACTATTTGAAATGGTCAATCTATTACTATTTTTCATTTTTATCTCTATAAATCCATTGCTAGTATTGTATTTACAAGCATTACTTAGTAGATTATATACTATTCGGCTTAGGGCATTTCTATTAGAGGTAATATATTGCTCCTCTATATCAAGAGTCCAATTTAAATAATCATATAGAGAGTAGAAAAACTCTACCTGCTCATTTATTATCTTTTTTATTGAAAATCTCTCTTTTTGAAGATGACTATCTTTTAAATATATACTTAAATTTTTATGTAACATAGCAATAGTATTTGCACTCTGAGCGATACTTTCAACCTCTTCATCTCTTTTCATCATTTTTAGATTTATAAGTATAGATGTTATAGGGGTATTAAGGTCATGGATTATATCCTTTATAAACTCTTCTAAAAGAAGTAGCGCATCTCTCATAGGACCAATGGCATAAAAAGCAAATAATAAAGATATTAAAATAGCAATAAGTGAGAGTATTAGAAATTGCCATAAGAGTTTATATTGAATATTTACTAATTGAGTTTTATATTTAGATAATGGATAGATAATCTCTAAAGAGTTATTTTTATCATCAGGCAGTGGAACTAAAATGTAGAGATTTTTTTTATCAGAATATAGTTCATATAGTTGATTTTCTTTAACTTTTGAAACTATATTTATATTAAATCTATTATCATCAAAAAAGAAGCTATAATTTTTCATTTCAAGAAATATCTCTTCACTTAAATGTTCATCTTCTAACCTATAATAGTTATAGAAAATAAAAGATAAAAATAGTTCAATAACAATAAAAAAAAGGATAAATCCTTTAATAAGGGACTCTTTTTCAAATAATTTTATATCCTACTCCTCTAATACTCTGAATTTGAATATTTAAACTCTTTTTTAACTTTGCAATATTAACTCTAAGAGCTAAATTAGTTGGTTTATCAAGAAGAAGTAGTAACTCCTCTTTAGTTACAGGATTTGGATAGTTTTGAATAAGTGATATAAGTATATTTTTTTGAACAATACCTATATAGAATAACTTTTTTTTATATCTAATCTCTTGTGATTGTAAATCTATCTCAAAATCTCTAAATTTTAATTTTTTCTTTAGTGATGAGGTTTTTGCTTTTATTCTTATAAGTAACTCTTCTGGGTCAAATGGTTTTTTTACATAATCATCAGCTCCTGCAATAAATCCTCTTGTTACTGAATTTATATCGACAAGAGCTGATATTATAATAGCTGGTGTAAAATCTTCTGCATCTCTTAAAGCTGTAAGTAAGTCAACTCCATTTAAAAGAGGTACATTTATATCAAAAAGATATAAATCATAACTATTTTCATAACTAAAATCTATAGCCTCTTCACCATTTTTTGCCCAATCAATACCATATCCATTAAATTTAAGATATTTTATAAGGGTTTTAGATAGATTTGGGTCATCTTCTAATAAAAGTATTTTGTTCATAATTATCTATGACTCCTAAAATGTCTATGTCTGAACCTTCTTTGTAAATGGATATTTCCATTTTTATTAAAGCCTTTACAATTTTCACCATTTTTTCTACTAAAAGAGCTTTTTAACTCAATTAAAGTTTTTTTACGACTCTCTTTATTCATCTCTCTTAGTTTTAGTTTTAGTTGGTTCATTAACTCTCGTCTATCTTCAACTTTAGCATTTTGTATCTTTTTAATTAAAATTCCAACTGTAATATTTTTACTATCTTTTGCAAAAATAGAGAAAGAGAATAGAATAAAAAATAGATATATCATTAAATATTTTTTCATAAGATACTCCTTATGAGCCATTTTACACTAAAATTGTTAAAGAAATGTTACTTATAAAATTTTTAATAACTAAAATTATATTTAATGTTATAGAGTTAGAAACTCTGAATATAAGCATTTCTATTTATACTCACTCTAACCCTCGAAAGGTCTTGTATAGCTTCATTTTCTGTACTATATGGACCTATATAGAGTCGTTTTATCATCTCTCCATTTTGTATAGCATCTTGAATAATATAATTAAATCCATTTTCACTTACTTTGGCAAGGTACTCTCCATTTGGAGTTGAAAAGAAACTTCCTATTTTAATATAAAACTGTTTATATGCAATATTTTCTGGTGTAATTGATATGTTGGTATCATTATTTTCTTCTACTTTTATTACTTTAGGGTTGACAAAATGTCTTAGGTTCTTAATTGCTAAAACTTTGAACTCTCCAGCATCCTGAACTAATCTTATTTTTTGAATATCTTTTCCAGATTCATAATCATTCCAGTTACTAAATTGCCACCTTACTGTTGTCTGTACATCTATATATTCTTTGGCTCTTTTCAAAATTTTTATATAAGTCATATTATATTTTCTTCTTGACCATTTTTTATAAAATGATACCTTATTGGTACGAAGTTGCATTAGATTTAGATTTTTTTTATAAAAATATTGTTGCATGGGAAAATGATAATAGACTTGAAGTTTATCCAAAAAATTCTCTTCATCTGCCATATAAAAGTTTTTTAAAAAATTTTTAATATAAACCAAAGATGTACTATCTCCAGTGATAGGTTTTAAAAAGTGACTACTAATCCAACCCTCTATATGTTCTGCACCCATAAGATAATTGATATAACACCACTCCTGCCCTTGTTTATTGTATTTACACTCTTTGATTTTAATTCCAATAGCATTATACGGTAGAAAACCTACAGCTGTTTTAGAGTTTATGATAGGCTCCATTCGTACATTTAGTTTAGTACCTCTTTTAAGATGTGTTAAACGATATTCAGTAGCATTAGAGAATTCAATAGTAATAATAAGTAGCAATATATATTTTTTCATAACAAAATTATACACTATATGATTGAAATTGATATTAAAAGATTTGATATAGTTATAAACTTAATTATTTATTAAGGCTACTCTAGCTCTAATTCCCATTCTTGTACTATATCCAACTTCTGAAAATTGTAACTTACCACTACCATCATAAATAAAAGTTGTTGGATATGCTTGTACACCAAATTTTTTAGCTAATTTTCCACTATTATCATTTATAACTGTATATGTATATTCTCTATCTTTCATAAACTTTTGTAACTTTTCATTACTACCTGAATTGACAGCAATAGTAATTATATGAACATCATCTTTCATACTATCTATATTTGGAGCTTCTAGTTTACAAGTAGGACACCATGTAGCCCAAAAATGTATTACTACAGGTTTACCATATGTTTCAAATACCACCTCTTGGTTATTAATATCTCTTTTGATAATATCAGGCAGTTGTATATCAGTATTTGGTTTACGGATATAATTTAAACAGATACTTATTACAAATATCATTAATAGTGTTATGAGTAGCTCTTTGATTATATTTTTTATCGACCATTTTTTCATATATTTAACCACCTTTCTAATATTATTTTGGCTGCTATTGAATCTATTTTACCATCTCTTTTATGACGAAACACTCCTTGTGTTAACTCTTTGGCTTCTATAGATGAGCTTTGTTCATCTTGATATACTATCTCTATACTATCCAAATCTAATAAAGAAACAAAATGTTTTATTCGTCTCTCCATCTCATTTTGGCTAGAACCACCTTTTGGTAACCCTACAACTAGTTTTTCTATATTCCATTCATACAAAAACTCTCTCACATCTCTACTAGCTTGATTGCGATTTTTACGCAATATGGCATTTTGGGGAAATACAATTTGACCATCTAAACAGATAGCCACTCCAATTCGTTTTAGTCCTACATCTATACTTGCTATTTTCATTAGTTTTTTCTCTTTACACGAACTTTTTGAGGGGCAAATAACTCTAATGCTTTTGCTACCATTGGTTCATCTAATATTGTTCTATCATTTTTCTCTTTGGTTAATTCTACACCATCATTATTAGGAGCAACATATAAGTTTTGTATTGGCTCTTCTAAAACCTTATCTATAGGAGATGGTTTATTATATTTTGTGCAGGAGGGTAACTCCTTTGAGATATTTTTGATTTTGGTTTCAAAACCAAAAATATCTTGAACAAACATTCGGATTAGACCCCAATTATTTATAAGCATTTTTCTATCATTATCAATAGCCGTTGACTCCCATATTAAACGATTATTGGTAAAAGAGTTATAAGTAATATTATCTTCAAAACATTGACCCAATTCATAGTTTCTATCATATAATTTGACCACTAAATTTTTAAAGAATTTTATCCCACTATCTATTGGTTCTTCTATTTTGGGTTCTTCTATTTTGGGTTCTTCTATTTTGAGCTTCTCTACTACAACCTCTTGTTTATCCTCTATTGGTTCTATCTTTTCTACTATTTTAAATTCTTTTTTAGGCTTTTCTTTTATACTCTCTTTAATAGGTTTTACTATAATTTTATTTAACTTCTCTTTTACTGAGTCCATCATTTTAAAAAGAGTCAAAGAGAGTACAAACTCACCATCTGAACCTATACTTAGTAATGTTTTTGACTCTGCTAAAATTCTAAAAAATCTCTCTATAATCATAGGAGTAATTTTGTGTGAACCACTTAGCAATAAATCTTTGAGATATAGTGATAGCTCATCTATTATCATCTCTGCTTCAAATTCACTTGACATAGAGACAAACTCCAATATAGCTTTTTCATCTTTTAGCAAAATATTATCTACTAGATTTTCAAGAAGTGACGGCTCAATAATTCCTAACATATTTGTAGTCGTAGATATATCTATAAAATTTTTAGAGTAAACGATAGCTTGGTCTAATAGAGTTAAAGCATCTCGAACACTTCCTGCACCTGAACGAGCAATAATTGATATTGCCTCTTTTTCATATCCCACTCCTTCAAGATTAAGTATATACTCTAAATGTTTTTCTAAAACAGGTTGAGATATTTTTCTAAATCTAAAGTGCTGTGTTCTACTCAAAATTGTAGCAGGTAGTTTCAATGGGTCTGTTGTAGCCAAAATAAACTTCACAAAAGCAGGAGGCTCTTCTAATGTCTTTAAAAGAGCATTAAAAGCCTCTTTGGTTAACATATGAACCTCATCTATAATAAAAATCTTGTATCTTCCAACTGCTGGTTTATATTTGGTATGCTCTATTAGTTCTCTTATATCATCAATCTTACGATTAGATGCTCCATCCATTTCGATTATATCTATATGTCGCCCATCATTTGCCATAATACAACTAGAACATATACCACAAGGGTGTGCCGTAGCCCCTTTTTCGCAAAGTAGAGCTTTGGCAAATATACGAGCTGTAGAGGTTTTACCACTACCTCTAAGCCCAGAAAACAGATAAGCATGAGATAATCTATTACTCTCTAAGGCTAAACTAAGTGTTTGAGAAACTGACTCTTGACCTATAAGGTCTTCAAATGTGGCAGGACGATATTTCCTTGCTAAAGCTAATGACATACAGACTCCTTTGTAAATCAAATTATAGTCAAATATCACTTGTGGTATAATTTGTCAAAAAATTATTAGGAGTATAAATGAGATGGGAAGATAGAGACCAAAGTAGTAATGTGGAAGATAGAAGAGATAGTGGAAGCAGTAGTAGTGGTGGTGGACGAGGTATGCCATCTATGAGTACTATGATGTTTTTGTGGCCAATAGTTCGACCTTTACTTAAAACTAAATTTGGTTGGGCTATTATTGGTGCAGGTGCTTTATTGTATTTTTCAGGGTTTAATCCATTATCTAGTTTGACAGTTGGAAATACTACAACAACACATATAAATAAAAAGGCAGATGATAAAGAGGCAAGGTTTATCTCTACAGTTCTAAGAGATACAGAGATAGTGTGGAGTGATATATTTAAAGAACATGGTGCAACCTATCATATGCCTAAAATGGTACTATATCGTGGTTCAACCAAAAGTGGATGTGGACAAGCATTAGCTCAAATGGGACCTTTTTACTGTCCTGCTGACCAAAAGGTATATTTAGATTTAGGATTTTTTGATGAATTAGCCAAAAAACATAATGCATCAGGAGATTTTGCACAAGCATATGTATTAGCTCACGAAATTGGTCATCATATCCAAAATATGCAAGGAACACTGAACAAAGTACAAAAACTTAAACAACAAGCAAGAGGTCAAAAATATGAAAATCGGTTACAAGTTCGTGTAGAACTTCAAGCAGACTGTTATGCAGGAATTTGGGCAAACCATGCAAATAAGAAATTTAATATGCTGGAAAAAGGTGATATAGAAGAGGCTTTAAATGCTGCATCATCTATTGGTGATGATACTTTACAAAAACAGGCACAAGGATATGTAGTACCTGATGCATTTACTCATGGAACTTCAGCTCAAAGGGTTGAGTGGTTCAAAAAAGGTTTTAGTACTGGAAAATTAAAAGATTGTAATACTCAATTATAGTGTGGGTTAAAAAACCCACACTATAAGATTTAATTTATAGGTTTTTGTGCAATTAATAGAGTAGAAATCCCCATACTAAAAGATTTAGTATATTTCATCTCTAATCCTACATCTTCCAACTCATGAGCTAACATATCTGTAGTCAAGAACTCCTCAATAGAGTCTGGCAAATATTTATAAGCCTCATAATTTTTTGAAATCAATCCTCCAATTCTAGGTAATATATTTTTCATTCCAAAATCTACAATTTTATCAATAATGCCACTTCTATCTTGTTTAGTAAACTCTAAAATAACCACAATTCCACCTGGTTTTAAAGCTCTATAGAACTCATGAAGAGCTTCAACTCTATCTACTACATTTCTTATACCATAAGATATAGAGATAATCTCTGTACTATTATCTTCTACAGGTAACTCTTGAGCTTTTCCCTCTAAAAATTGAGCAAAATCTATCTTTTTTCTAGCCACTTCTAGCATACCAACAGATGGGTCAACACCTACAAATTTTTTAACCTCTACACCATGTTTATCTGCATACTCTTTCCAAAATAGAAGTAAATCCCCTGTTCCACAAGCTACATCTGTTATTTGGTCTATATTTTTATTGTCTAATATATCAAAAGCTCTATCACAACCTTTTCGTCGCCACTGCTTATCTATTCCCATACTCAATACTCTATTTGCCAAATCATAAGTTGATGCTATATCATCAAACATTCCTACAATTTTATCTTGTTTTTCTCGTTTATCTATCTGATTTTCCAAAAGTCTAATCTCCATATTATTGATTAGTGTTATTATAGGTAATTTTTTTTTCAGATTGCTTATGATTAAGAAGATATAAACGATTATACAATCTATTTTATACTATAATCTCTCTAAAAGAAAAAACAGGAGTTAACATGTTAAAAAAAATATTCTATATAATATTTATATTTATAACGACTATTCAAGCCCAAACAATTGATTTGGGCAGAGCAGATTGTAATGCTACAGCCAAAGAGTATCCAAATTTTTTTGCCTCATTTGACAAAGCTTTTATAGGCATTCCAAAAGGTGTTTTGGGTAGAGCTAAGCCTTTTTATGGAACTTATGAACAAGCCTTAATCAAAATACCAAATCTCAAAAAATATACAAAAAAACTACCAACAGTGGTATATATGCAAGGTTCAGAGGAATTTAATAGTAGTACAGAGTTTAGTAAATGGATAACAGAAGCAGGATATATCTTTTTTGCTCCTAATAGTTATACTAGTTCAAATAGACCAATATATAGCTCACCCGTACCTAAAATAGTTTATGAACAAGTTCATGCTTACCGTCAAGCAGAAATTGATTTATTTGTTAAAAGATTAGGTGAATTACCTTTTGTTGATACCCAACGAATGTTTTTAATGGGATTTGCAGAGGGTGCATTAGCTGCTGCTAGATATAGTGGAAATGAGTTTGTAGGACGAATTGTACTTGGATGGAGTTGTGAACCTAGCTACTTTACCAATTATCCTAAAGTAGGAGCAAAAGAGAGTGACCCATTTTTAAATATTATAGGAAGAGATGACAAATATTTTGGCACTCAAAACCCTTGGAATAATAAATATAATAATAAAGGACATTGTGGTGATGCACTATTTAGATTTACTAATGCAAAGGTAGTTTTATTACCAAATACAGGTCATAAGCTTATAAATAATCCTTTTGTCAAAAATGAAATACTAAGCTTTATTCAACTATTCAAGGATTATAAAATAGTCAAAAAAGTAGAAAAATCTGATATTAGTAAATAGTTATGCTACAATAACGCAAAAATAAAAATTTGCGTTAAAGTAGTATAATGGCTAAAAAACTAATAGAAAAAGCACCAAATGATTTTCAACTCTCTTCTAAAAATATAGAACAACTACACAATATATTAGGTCAGAACAAACAATATAGTGAGCTAATGCACTATTTTACCAAATATCAAGATACTGATAATAAAGGTCGGTATCTATATTGGGATGAGTTTCGTTGGCGTGTGGACAAAGATGATAACCCACAAATGGCATGGTGGTCAACCAAAATGATGCGTATATTTAAACTCAAAGAGATAGAGCTATATGATAAAAATGAACATAGCTTCTCTTTTTGTATTCCTGATTCACTTCAAGCTAAACTATATAAAATATATAACTTTTCTCGTCAAGGAATTGTACCTCATAATTCGCTTAAACAAAATTTTCTTATATCATCTCTTATTATGGAAGAGGCAATTAGTAGTTCTCAATTAGAAGGTGCAATAGTGACGCGTAGAATAGCTAAAGATATGTTGACACAAGAGAGACCACCCAAAAGTGAAGATGAGCAGATGATACTCAATAACTATATGTTAATGAAAGAGCTAAAACGAGTCAAAAATGAGAATTTGAGTATAGATATAATATTATCGTTTCATAAAATAGCAACTAAAAACTGTACAGAAAATGGTGTAATTCCCGGAGAATTTAGAACTACCAATGATATATTTATAACAAATGGAATAGATGGTGAAGTAGTACATACTCCTCCTTGTTATACTCAGATACCTGAAAGATTGGCTCAAATTTGTATCTTTGCTAATGATAATCATAATGGAGATAGTGGTACAATATTTATAGACCCTGTAGTCAAAGCAATTATATTGCATTTTATGATAGGATATGAACATCCATTTAGTGATGGTAATGGACGAACAGCTAGGGCTATATTCTATTGGTATATGCTCAAAAACGGATTTGATTATTTTGAATATATCTCTATATCCAAATTTCTAAGAGATGCTCCTAAAAAATATGGAATGAGTTATCTATATAGTGAGATAGATGATAATGATTTAACATATTTTATATATTATCAAGTAGATATAATTATTAGAGCAATAGATGAACTATTAGGCTATCTACAAGCCAAAAGTCGTGAGTTTGAAGAGATTGCGATACTATTATCAGACTCTAAAATAGGTTCAAAGCTTAATTTTGTACAAAAAGATATACTCAAAAAATCACTTAAAACACCAGGACGCATTTTTACAGCCAAAGAGATTAGTAATGATTATGATATAGCACAAAATAGTGCTAGAAAATATCTAAATGAGATGGCTAAATATAAGATATTGGCTACATTTAAAGATGGTAGGAGAGCTAATTATGTTGCGTTGGCTAATATTCGTGAAGTTTTAATAGAGCAGAGATAATGAAATATTATAATATTGAGATATTCAAGCAGTTAGACCAGAGTTTTGAACAGGAGTTTATTAAATATGGTAAGCGAGTATCATTTAAAAAAAAGGATACACCATTTTTGAATGATGAATTATTTTCATATTTTTATATTGTACTCAAAGGTAAAATAAAAAATTATCAAATAAACCTACAGAGTGCAAAAGAACAGACTCTATTTATCTATAGACAAGGGGATATGTTTGATACTCTTATACTATTAGATAGTAAAAAACATGATGTATTATATGAAGTTTTAGAAGATAGTGAACTATTAGAGTTACCTATAGAAAAAGTTCGTGAGTGGCTACGAACAAATGAACAATTTAATCGACATTTTTTTCCATATCTTGCTTCACAAATGAGACATACAGAGGAGTTGGCTAGTGATTTATCACTATATAGTACTTTGGAAAGATTATCTAAACTTCTACTTCAAAATATCAACCCAAATGATAAATACCATTTCAAATTATTACAAAATTTATCACAAATAGAGATAGCTAATCTAATAGGAACAATCAGACATGTAGTCGAAAGACATATCAAAAAACTACAAAAAGATAATATTATCAAAAAAGATAAAAAAAATATATTTATTAAAGATATAGATAAACTACTGTCAGAGACAAAACAGCTTCTTTTAGAGTAAAAATTATAAAAATGCTACTAAAGTTGCATCTTTTTTTCCTCTACATAATATATAATTCCACTATATTTAGTTTATAGAACTAAATAATATAAACCAAAAAAAGGATAAATTATGTTAGTAAGAAGATATGAACCATTTAATGATATTAGAAAAAGTTTTGATTTGGTTAATCAAATTATAAATTCTGTTGAAAAAAAAGTAGATACTACTCAGACATTGATTGATTTTATTCCAAAAGTAAATACTAGAGAGGGTAAATCAGCCTATCATATAGAAGTAGAGTTACCAGGGATTAAAAAAGAAGATGTAGATGTAAAAGTAGATGGTAATATATTGACTATATCAGGAGAGAGAAAAATCAAAGATGAGGTCAAAGAAGAGGATTATTATAAAGTAGAAAGTAGATATGGAGAGTTCTCAAGAAGTTTTACCTTGCCTGAAAAGGTAGATGTAGAGAATATTCATGCAGAGTCTGATAATGGTATAATAGAGATAGTTATTCCAAAATTAACTATAGATACAAGTAGCAAAAAAATTGAGATTAAATAAGGAGAGAGCTATGAGTAATATTAAAGCAAAAGCAAAAGAGATAATAGAAAATGTGGAAGATAAAGTAGAAAAAGGGGTAGAAGTTGTTAAAGAGACTTTTGATAATGTAGCTAGACATTTACCTTTGGCTAATTTTGCTCGACATAATAGTGATAGCTATGATATTGAAATAGATTTTCCAGGTGTTAAAAAAGATGATATTGAGATAAAAATAGAAGATGATTATCTAACAGTTAATGCAGTTAGAAAAACTAAAAATGAAGTAAATGAGGATGATTACTATCTATGTGAAAGTAATTTTGGTTTAATTTCAAGAAGTTTTATCTTACCAAAAGATGTAGATAGAGATAATATCTCTGCTCATTTAGAAGATGGAAGATTATATATCTCATTAGAAAAAGAAGAAGCTAGAAAAGCAAAAAGTATATCTATAAAATAAGAGATAAGGAGATAAGATGTTAAAAAAAATAGTTACAATAACACTGTTAGCATTAGTACCAATAGTTTCAATTCAAGCAGATACAAATATAACCAAAGACCCTTTTGCAAATGATCCTATATATAGGGATTTTCAAAAACTTCAGAGTGATATGAATAAGATATTTGAAAATTTTCATAAAGAATTTTTTAATAATATGAGTATTCCTCAAATTCCTGCTAATATAGATAATGGATTTTCTATATCTGTAAAAACTGATGTAATTGACAAAGGTGACCATTATGAGGTTAAAGCTGATTTACCAGGAGTTGAACAAAAAAATATAAATGTCAAAGTCAAAAATAATATATTATCTATAGAGGCAAAAACTCAAAAAAGTGAAGAAAAGAAAAAAGGAGATAAAATCATAAAACAAGAGAGATTTGTAGGTAGTTTCTATCGTGCTATGAGTCTGCCAAATGATGCAGATAGTGATAAAATGACTACTAATTATAAAAATGGTGTATTGAGTGTGAATATTCCTAAGAAAAAATAGATATTAAGCACAGATTAAAACTGTTTTAGCAATGATAGTAGGAGATAAAAATAGTAATATTTCCTACTATAAAAAATCTCTAAACAAGAGGCTTAAATCCTACAAGAAAATAGTTCCGACATTTTTTAAATAGACAAAACTCTACAAAATAGCTTGAAATAGTTCATTTTTATTATCTTAGAGTTTTTTAAGTCCCTAACTATATAATTGTACCAATACTTTTCTAAATGGAATATCAATGATACAACTAACAAATTTAACAAAAAGTTTTGGTGGACAGACACTTTTTCGGAATATTAATCTAAAAATGAGTTCTAATCAAAAAATAGGACTAATAGGGCGAAATGGTTCGGGTAAATCAACTTTATTTAAAATCATATTGAATGAAGAGAGTCATGATGAGGGTGATATTAGTATCCCCAAAAACTATAAAATAGGAACTCTGCGTCAACATATTAGCTTTTCTAAAAATACAGTTAGAGAAGAGTGTTCTCAAATTCTTAGTGAAGATGAGCAATATAACTTCTATAAAATAGAAAAAATACTCTTTGGTTTAGGATTTACTACTGAAGATTTGGATAAAAACCCACTAAGTTTCTCAGGGGGGTATCAAATTCGGATAAATCTAGCTAAACTTTTAGCTACTGAACCTAATATGTTATTATTAGATGAACCTACCAACTACCTAGATATTTTATCTCTTCGTTGGCTTAAACGATTTATTCGTGAATTTGATGGTGAAGTTATACTTATTACCCATGACCGTGAGTTTATGGATGAAGTAACCACTCATACTATGGGGATACAGAGAAAATCTCTATTTATTATTAAAGGTAATACAAAAAAATATTATGAGACTTTAGCTTTGCAAGATGAAACTTATGAAAAAACTCGTCAAAATCAGGAGAAAAAGAGAAAAGAGTTAGAAGAGTTTATAGCAAGAAACAAAGCTAGAGCATCTACAGCATCATTGGCACAATCCAAAGTCAAAATATTAGAGAAAATGGATGAGATGGAGAACCTATCAAGTGAGCATAATCTATCATTTAATTTCAACTACAAAGATACTCCTGCTAAAGTAATTCTCCGTGTAGAGGATTTGGGATTTGGATATAAAATAGATGAACCACTTTTTGAAAATCTCTCCTTTGATTTAGAAAAAGGTAAAACCCTAGCTATTATTGGTAAAAACGGTAAAGGGAAATCAACCCTACTCAACTATATAGCAGGAGAGTTACCTAAACAACAAGGTAAAATTTCAGCTCACCCATTAACAGCTATTGCACACTTTGGACAAACTAATATAGAGCGACTCCATATCCAAAATAGTATAGTTGATGAGATAAGTTCAGTTGATAAGCAATTAGGTATTGCACAAGTTAGAAGTATATGTGGTAATATGATGTTTTCAGGAGATTTGGCTGATAAAAAAATATCTATACTATCAGGTGGAGAGAGAAGTAGAGTTATGCTTGGAAAAATAATTGCAACACCAACCAATCTACTATTACTAGATGAACCTACCAACCATTTAGATATGCAATCTATAGAGTCACTTTGCAGTGCTATAGAAGAGTTTGAAGGGGCTACTATTATGGTTACTCACTCGGAGATGTTATTAAATAGACTAGCAGATGCGTTGATTATCTTTCATAAAGGAAAGGCAGAATATTTTGATGGAACATATAACCAATTTTTAGAAAAAATTGGTTGGGAAGAAGAGGGAGATATAAAACTACAAAAAACAAAAGTTCAAAAACCCAAAATAGATAAAAAAGAGTTGAAAAAACAGCGAACAGCAATTATACAAGCACGAAGTAAAGAGTTGGCAACTCATAAAAAAGAGTTGGAGTTTTGTGAAGAGAAAATTATAGAACTAGAAGAGCAACTTGAAGAGAAAAATCAACTACTTCAAGAGGCATCAAATCAAAATAATAATAGTGCTATGATAGAATACTCACAATCTATAGGTCAAATACAAAATGAGATAGATGAGCTATTTGAGAGACTTGAAATTGCTAGTGAAGTAGTAGATAAAATTGAGAATAGATATAAAGTTGAATTAGAAAAATTAATTTAAAATATTAATATTTGTATCATATAGTATCAATTCAATATAAAAGATATTTATTTAAATTTTTTTTTATTAATAATATACTCTTTTTCTGATACAATAGTATCCATAAAAATAAAAGGGAATTATTATGGAAGTATCTTATAAAGATAAATTACGATTAGTTAGAGATGAACAGTGTAGCAGTTCTTTTATAGAAAAAGAGAATATAAAATCTATTTTTCAAAAAGGATTATTCATAGCAATAGTACTATTTATACTTATATATCTATCTAAACTTTAGAGAAGTTTAGATGGATTTTATCTCCAGTAACTCTTTTAAAATCTCTTCGGCTTCATCTTCGGGCATATTATTTGCATCTATCTCTGCTACTATATCTTTGCACTCACTATGCATCTCTTGAAGCTCTTGAAGCTCCTCTTTATCATCATTAGATGCCGTTTTAGCTTTTTCTATTGTATAGAATAGCTCATCAATTGTCTCTTCAAGGTCAGGGATTACTTCTGAGTTTAGTAAATTTTTTAATTTTTCTATAGTTTTCAATTTTTTCCTTATAGTGTGGGTTTTTCAACCCACCAAATATAATTAATTTAACTTTTGCTTACATACTACAAGCACTAACACCAGGAGGTGTTGTAGGTTGAACAGCAGAGTTATCAGCTCCACCATCTTCATTTACTTTATCAATAAATTCCAATAGTTCACTAGCTGCTTTTTGGTATCTCTTTGCCGTCTCACTATCTGGCATATGATAAGTTACAGGCATACCTGTATCTCCACCAACTCTAATAGCAGGTTCTATTGGAATTCTAGCAATTACATTAGTATTATACTCAACAGCAACTGGTTCGGTTGTACCCATACCAAAGATATCTGACTCTGTCTCACACTCTGGACAGATAAAGCCACTCATATTTTCAATAATACCAGCAGTTGGAATATGAAGTTTTTGGAACATATCTAAACTTCTTCTACTATCATCTAGGCTAACCTCTTGAGGAGTTGTAACTGTAATACCTGCTGTAACTGGGACTGATTGAGCTAAAGTAAGTTGAGCATCACCAGTTCCTGGAGGCATATCTATAACCAATACATCTAGCTCTGACCATAAAATATCTCGCAAGAACTGCTCAATTGCTTTCATAATCATAGCACCTCTCCATATTAGAGATTGACCATCTTCCATCAATGAACCCATAGACATAACCTCTACACCATAAGCTTTTAGAGGCATAACTTTGTTTCCTTGAATTTCAGGTTTTTGTTCATTTAAACCCATCATTCGAGGAATATTTGGTCCATAAATATCAGCATCAAGTAATCCTACTTTTTTACCTTGCATTGCCATAGCAATAGCCAAGTTAACAGAAGTAGTTGATTTACCAACTCCACCTTTACCAGAGCTAACCATTACAAAGCTTTTAACCTGAGGAGCAATATTCTTACCACTTACAGAGTTACTCATCTGTTTTGGTGCTTGTGGAGCTTTAATATTTACATCTATATTAGTAAATCCAATCTTTTTAAGCTCTACAGTTACATCATTTGTAATCTGTGCTTTTACCTCTGGTGCAGAAGATGTAATGTCAACTACTAGAGATACTTTATCACCATCTATTTCTACATCTTTTACAAATCCAAAGGTTACAATATCTTTTGTAAACCCAGGATAAGTTACATTTTTCAATGCTTCTAAGAGATTTTCATTCGTCATCAAGACTCCTATATTTTATTTTTATACTTTTATACTTTATTATCTAAAAGTAAGCTTATCTGATTGAGTTTTTTTTCTATTTTTTTTAAATCTATAACTTCTTGGGAAGAAAACATCAAAATAACATTTGGGTTATAGATTAACACTTAAATTTAGATTAATATATTTTTATGCTAAAATTATCCAAAAATATTGGAATAAATAATGAGAGCAATGATATTATCAGCAGGATTAGGTACACGAATGAGACCTCTAACCAACCATACCCCAAAACCACTACTAAATGTAGGAGGTAAACCATTAATTGTATGGCATATAGAGAGGTTAAGAGAGGCAGGATTTGTAGATATAGTTATTAATGTAGCTTATTTAGGTAATCAGATTATAGAGTATTTGGGAGATGGTTCAAAATATGGTGTAAATATAAAATTTTCTGATGAACAAAAGGAGGGAGGCTTGGAGACAGCAGGTGGAATTATAAAAGCTTTGCCTCTTCTTAGTGATACCTTTTTGGTTATCAATGGAGATATTTGGACAGACTATCGTTATAATAATCAGTTTCAACTCGATAATGATATTTTAGCTCATTTGATTTTAATAGATAATCCTGCTCATCATCCTACTGGGGATTTTAGATTAGATAGAACAGAGCAAAAATATACTTTTTCAGGGATAGGATACTATTCCAAAAAGCTTTTTGAAGGATTAGAGTATGGCAAAAGAGCCTTAGCACCTCTACTCTTTCAAGCTATAGAAAATAAGGTATTGACTACAGAATATTACAGTGGGAAATGGTATGATATTGGCACTCCACAACGATTAGCACTTTTGGATAATCAACTCAAAAATCAATAAAAAACAGATAATTCAGCTTTATATTATTTTTTCTAAGTTATAAATACATTATCAACTCTTGGGGTGTTATCATATATTTGATTGCTGAGATTTACCCATAGAACTTGAACTGGATAATTCCAGCGTAAGGAAGAGATTTTAAATACTATTATTTTTGCTTATTTATCTTCTTTTCCTTTTATTATTAAAAAAGAGGAAACTATGACAAAATCATATAAAGACACATTAACAACTTCAAATGAACTTATAACGAGAAAACCACTACCTGCTTCCAAAAAAGTATATCTAAAAGGTAAAATACATAAAAATATTAGAGTACCTATTCGTGAGATATCACTAAGTAATAATACAAAACTAGGTGTTTATGACACTTCAGGTGTATATACTGACCCATCAGTCCAAATTGATGTAGGATATGGTATTCCTGCTATTCGTAAAGATTGGATAGAAGCTAGAAAAGATATAGAAGAGTATAAGGGTCGAATTATGGCTCCTAAAGATAATGGATACTCTACTGATGAACAGCTAGAATTTGTGACAGCTGGTTCAAAAGGATTGGTACGAACTCCACTTATAGCCAAAAAGGGTAAAAATGTAACTCAACTTCACTATGCACGGCAAGGTATTATCACTCCAGAGATGGAATTTGTAGCTATCCGTGAAAACCAAAACTTAGCAATGAGTAAAGAGTATCTAAACGATCCCAAAAGAGAAGCTAGACTTAAAGGTAATAGTATGGGTGCAAATCTACCACAAGAGATTACACCTGAATTTGTACGAAAAGAGATAGCTGAGGGTAGAGCTGTTCTGCCTGTAAATATTAATCACCCTGAAGTTGAACCTATGATTATAGGTAGAAATTTTTTAGTTAAAGTTAATGCAAATATAGGTAATTCTGCTACCTCATCATCAATTGCTCAAGAGGTAGAGAAGATGGTATGGTCAACTAGATGGGGTGCTGATACTGTTATGGATTTATCAACTGGCAAAAATATCCATACAACTAGAGATTGGATTTTGAGAAACTCTCCTGTTCCTATTGGGACTGTTCCTATCTATCAAGCACTTGAAAAGGTAAATGGAGTTGCCCAAAATCTTACTTGGGAAGTGTTCCGTGATACTCTTATCGAACAAGCAGAACAAGGTGTTGATTATTTTACTATTCATGCAGGGCTTCTACTTCATCATGTACCAATGACGGCTAAAAGAGTAACAGGAATTGTGAGCCGTGGTGGTTCTATTATGGCTAAATGGATGATAGCTCATCACAAAGAAAACTTCTTAAATACTCATTTTGAAGATATTTGTGAGATTATGAAAGCTTATGATATTACATTTTCTTTAGGTGATGGTTTGAGACCTGGAAGTGTAGCTGATGCTAATGATGAAGCACAATTTGCAGAGCTAAAAGAGCTTGGACGACTCACACAAATTGCTTGGAAACATGATATTCAAACTCTAATAGAAGGTCCAGGGCATGTACCAATGCATATGATAAAAGAGAATATGGATTTACAACTAGAGTATTGTCATGAAGCTCCATTTTATACACTCGGACCCCTTATTACTGATATAGCCCCAGGATATGACCATATCACATCAGGAATTGGTGCAGCTATGATTGGTTGGTATGGTTGTGCAATGTTATGTTATGTAACACCAAAAGAGCATTTGGGATTACCTGATAAAGAAGATGTTAGAGAGGGACTTATTACTTATAAATTAGCAGCACATGCAGCAGATATTGCCAAAGGTCACCCTGGTGCAAGAGCTAGAGATGATGCTATGAGTTTGGCTAGATTTGAGTTTAGATGGGTTGACCAGTTTAATATTGGTCTTGACCCTGATAAGGCTAGAGAGTATCATGATGAAGAGTTACCGACCGAAGCTTCTAAGGTGGCACATTTTTGTTCTATGTGTGGACCAAAATTTTGTTCTATGAAAATATCACAAGAGGTTCGTGATTATGCTGATGAATTAGGAACTGATATTGATAAAGCAAAACAAAAAGGTATGGATGAAATGAGTGAGATATTTAAAGAAAAAGGTTCAGAGGTTTATATCCAAGCATAAACTATAACAATAGAGTTATCTTTAGTGGGTTGAAAAACCCACACTACAAGGGGAAAAAAATGAATATAGCAATAGCAGGAACAGGATTAGTAGGAAGAGTTTTAGCCCTAAATCTTTTAAAAGATGGTCATACCATTACACTTTTTGACAAAGATACAAAAGAGGGAGTAACTTCAGCAGGTTTTACAGCAGCTGGAATGTTAGCACCTTTTGCCGAATTAGAGACAGCAGAGTCCATTATATTTGAGCTTGGTAACCGTTCTTTGGAGATTTGGGGAAATTTGATAAAAGAGGTAGGTTTGTATGATGGGTTTAAACAAAGAGGAACTATTATTACAGCTCACCCACAAGATATGCCAGAACTTGAACACTTTATAAGAATGCTCAAACACAAAGTGGAAAAGGCAAAAGAGATACAGCTATTAAACTCTAAAGAGATAGAAGAGATAGAACCTCAACTATCTAATCATAGACAAGCTTTTTATTTAAAAGATGAGGGACATATAGACTCACAAAGATTTATAGCATTTAGTACAACTTATCTCGATTCTATGCCAAATATAACTTGGATAGATAATACCCATATAGATAAGCTAGAAGCTGGAAAAGTTTTTTATAATGGGAAAGAGGAGTCTTATGATTGGGTATTTGATGCTAGAGGACTTGGAGCAAAAGAGTATTTTAGTGATTTAAGAGGTGTTAGAGGAGAGGTAATTTGGCTTGAAGCTAATGATATAGATATATCTCGTCCAACAAGATTATTGCATCCTAGATACAAAATCTATATAGCCCCAAGAGAAAATGGATGTGAGGGGATAGAGTTAGAGTACTGTAAAGATTGTAAAATAGCTCAGACTACAGGTTCTAAACGATATATCGTAGGAGCTAGTGAGATAGAGAGTGAAGATATATCTGATATATCTGTTCGCTCTACACTTGAACTACTATCTGCTGTTTTTACAGTTCATCCAAACTTTGGAGAAGCAAGAGTAGTAAATACAGAAACAAATTGTCGCCCTGCATTTAAAGACAATCTACCAAGAATTGAAAATAGTGATAAAATCACTAGAATAAATGGACTATATAGACACGGTTATTTATTAGCTCCTGCTATTGTAGAAAAAGCTTTAAATGAGGGTATTAGAAAGGTAGTATAATGAGAATTTCAATAAATGCAGAGATAAAAGAGTTCGATAAAGAGTTTCTAACTATCCAAGAGTTATTAGAGATAATCAATTATGGTGAAGGTATAGCCATAGCATTAAATGAAACATTTATATTAAAAACAAAATACCAAGAGACAACTATAAAAGATGGAGATAGATTGGATATTCTCTCTCCAGTACAAGGAGGATAGAGTGGAAAAGTGGAAAATAGAAGGAAAAGAGTTTGATAGCAGATTAATGATAGGTTCAGCACTATACCCATCACCAGAGATTATGGAAAAATCAATTATAAATTCGGGCTCACAAATAGTAACTCTAGCTTTGCGAAGACAGAGTGCAACTAATCTAAAAGATGGTAATCAATTTTGGGATATTATCAAAAATTTAAATGTTACAGTATTACCAAATACAGCAGGTTGTCACACAGCCAAAGAGGCTATAACTACAGCTCTAATGGCTAGAGAGATTTTTGAAGTTGATTGGGTTAAACTAGAGGTTATAGGAAATCAATACAATCTACAACCAGACCCTTTTGCATTGATAGAGGCTACCAAAATTTTAATAGATGAGGGTTTTAGAGTATTACCATATATGACAGATGATTTGGTTTTGGCTCAAAGATTAGCAGATTTGGGATGTACAACTCTAATGCCGTGGGGTTCGCCAATTGGAACAGGTAGAGGACTTATGAACCCATATAATCTAAGAACCATTAGAGAGCAATTTCCCAATCTGAATTTAATAGTTGATGCAGGAATTGGCAAACCATCAGATGCTATAGAGGCTATGGAGCTTGGATTTGATGGAGTATTATTAAATTCAGCAGTAGCACTAGCACAAGAGCCTATTCTAATGGCAGAGGCATTTAAACATGCTATATATGCAGGGCGACTTAGCTTTGAGGCTGGAGCTATGCAGACTAGAGATATGGCTTCTCCATCTACTCCTACTGTAGGAACTCCATTTTGGCATCAGTTTAGTTGATTTTTTAGTTATAATTCTATATGAATTATTTTAAAGACCTAAATCTCCCAAAAGAGCTACTCCAAAACCTATCAATATTAGGTTTTGAGCAGATGACACCTATACAAAAAGAGTCTATCCCTCATATTTTAAATGATAGAGATATTATAGCTAAAGCCAAAACAGGTTCAGGCAAAACGGTTGCATTTGCCCTACCACTTGTCTTAAAAATCAAGCCCAAACAGAGATACCCACAAGCTCTGATTATAGCTCCCACACGAGAGTTATGTGAACAAATAGCAGGTGAAATTAAAAATTTAGCACGATATAAATCTGATACTAAAGTAGTCACACTATATGGTGGAACTTCTCTAACAAATCAAGTTATTTCACTAGAAAAAGGTGCTGATATACTAGTAGGAACTCCTGGACGACTACTTGACCATTTTTCACGAGAGACTATAGAGCTATCTCATATTCAAACACTTATACTTGATGAGGCTGATAGGATGTTAGATATGGGATTTGGTGATGATATTCTAAAAATTGTATCCAAGTTACCAAAAAATAGACAAAATCTACTATTTTCAGCAACTTACCCTGATAATATCAATAAATTAACCTCTATAATTCTCAATAATCCTATCAAAGTAGAGATAGAAGAGACAAGTAAACAAGTTGATATAGAGGAGAGAGCATTTAAATCAGATAATAAAGATAAAACTCTCATACAGATATTACAATCATTTCAACCTAATCTTGCTCTAATATTTTGTGCAACTAAGGTCAAAACTACAGAACTATCCGATACCCTACATAGCAAAGGTTTTGATGTGGCAACTCTCAATGGTGACCTAGAACAGTATGAACGACAAGAGATGTTATTGCAGTTTGCAAATGGTACACTACCTATTTTGGTAGCAACTGATTTAGCTGCAAGAGGATTAGATATAGAGGGTATAGATATTGTTATCAATTATGATATACCAATGAAACCCCAAGACTATACTCACCGTATAGGTAGAACAGGTAGAGCCGATGCCAAAGGTTTAGCTATAACAATCTGTGATGATTATGCTATAAGAAAACTTGAATATATAAGACCATCTTTAGCAGTAGAAAACACAGACCAACTTAGACCAAATAAAAACTTCTTACTTCAAGGAAAATATGCAACTATATGTCTTGATGGAGGCAAAAAGAAAAAGCTAAGAGCAGGAGATATACTAGGTACTTTATGCAAAGATATAGGATTAGATGTTAAAGATATTGGCAAGATTAATATATATGATAAGAATAGCTTCGTTGCTATTGATAAATCTGTTATCAAAAAGGCTTATAATGGTCTCAAAAATGGTAAGATAAAAAATAGAAAGTTTAGAGTTTGGTGGTTGTAACATTATCGTTTTAATTATTTTGAAGAGTGATGGAGAGATAACCATAGGAGCAACCAAAAAAAACAAGTTTTACTCATTGTAAACCTCTTTTTCTTTATTATTATTTTGTTAATTGTCTATTTTAAGTAAATTTCTTCTATACTTCTAAATTCTGATAGATAATTAAAAAAGGATTAAAATAGATGAACAAACTAACATTAATAACTATTATAGCTTTGAGTAGTTTTTCTTTAGCTTCACTTGTAGATGATGCTAAAAAAGCAGGATTTACTCCAATACCTACGGATAAAGAGGCATTGATGAAACTTATTGACAACTCTGCTAATCCGATAAACAGTAAAAAAGTAGAATTAGGAAAAGCACTTTACTTTGAACCTCGACTCTCCAAGAGTAATCTCATCTCTTGTAACACTTGTCATAATTTAGCAATAGGTGGTATAGATGGTGTAAGTGCAGCAATTGGGCATCATTGGACAGCAAATCCTCATCATCTCAACTCTCCAACAGTCTATAATGCTGTTTTTATGGATAAACAGTTTTGGGATGGACGAGATGCTGATTTGGAAGCACAAGCACAAGGTCCAATGCAAGCTGCACCAGAGATGGCGATTAGTAAAGAGATGGCTGTAGAGAGAATTGCCTCTATGCAAGGTTACAAAGAGCAGTTTAAAGAGGCATTTGGTGATGAGAAGATTACATTTAAACGAATTGCTGATGCTATTGCTGTTTTTGAGCGAACGCTAGTAACTCCATCACGATTTGATAAGTTTTTGGCAGGTGATGAAAAAGCACTCTCCACAGAGGAGCAAAAGGGGCTTAAAGTTTTTATAGACAAAGGATGTAGTGGTTGTCATACAGGTGTTGGTATTGGTGGAAGTATGCAGAAATTTCCTATACTTAAACCTTATAAATATGCAAATTTAGGTGACTTTAAAGGTAACAAAGATGGAATGGTAAAGACACCAACACTAAGAAATATTATGCAGACAGCACCATATTTTCACAATGGAGCAGTTTGGAATATTAATGAAGCTGTAAAAATTATGGGTGAAACCGAACTTGGAGCAACTCTTAATGATAAAGAGATAGCCTCTATTGTAACTTTCCTTAAATCACTTGATGGAGAGATGCCAACTATCACTTATCCTAAACTTCCTGCTGTTACTATTACTACCCCTAAACCTGTGGTTAAATAAATATAAGATTTGAGGTAGATTTTGTTGGGTAAGTTACTCAATCAAATTATTCTTTTGGTGGTTCATACCTTTAGGGTTACTAACTGTTAGGAAAAACTTAATATAATGTATTAAAACTTGTAAACAGATAAGAAAGTTTAGGGTTTGGTGGTTGTAACCACTATTCTAGGTATCTCCATTGATAATTGTGTCATAACTTCATAAGGTATAGTAGCTATCTGTTTACTAGCATATTGTGCATTATCTACTATACATACCTCATACTTATCTGTTTCTAAAGAGATATAATCCATAGAGACTCGTCCTAATATTGCTAAGCCCTCTGCTGTAATAAATGGTCTAAAACTATTTGACCTCATCCAACCATCACCATATCCTAAATCATAGGTAGAGACTATCATCTCTTTGGGTGTGATATATATTCCACCATATCCTACTCTACTACCTTTTTTCAATACTCTACTAGCAACTCTAGTAGCCCAAAGAGATAATACAGGTCTAAGTTCTAAACTATTATAAACCTTTGGCAATTGATTATATCCATATGCACCAATTCCTAAACGGATTAAATCCTCGTTTCTACAATCTAATCTTAAAGCTGTAGCAGAATTAAAAGAGTGAAATCTAATATTTTTAAATCCAAGGGATTTAACTCTGTTTTTAACAGACCCAAACTGTTTTTGTTGCCAAAAAAGCTCACTACTTAACTCATCAGCAGAGCGATTATGAGTCATTACTCCTATTAGATTTAGTTGTTGTCTATTTATAAGTTCTAGTGCCTTTTCTAACTCATTTATTGATACACCATTTCGGTGCATTCCTGTATCTACTTTTAACTCTACAGTTGAACCTTTTTGTGCTAATAAAATATCATCTAAACTATTTAGTGCAAAAGAACATTTTTCATCAATTATAGCTCTATCTCCTAAAATTAGTATCTGTTTGAAATATTGTTTTATCTGTTTTGCTTGACTATAAGTTCTAACAACTGCTTGAGTCAATCCAAATTGATATGAAAGTTTAGCCATAAGTTCTAATCCATGCCCATAAGCCTTATCTTTAAGTACTATTGCTATTTTATCTTTTGAACCACATTTTAGACTAAATTGTTGTAGATTATGAAAAAAGTTTTCTCTATTTATCTTTATAAATGCCATGTGTAATTATAACCAAATATCTTTTTGGGATAGAATTAATTCTACTTCAAAAGAGGTTTTTTAATTTTTATTGGTTATACTATTAATCTAGGTTAGTTATTTTAGGAAAATAAATATTATTTATTGTTAAGGAATAAAATGTATAATCAAAAACGGATAATTAAAATATTACTATTTGCTGTTATTTTACAACTACTTCTATTTTTATTCTATTATATATATATAACATTTATCAAAACAACTTATATATCTCATATTACTCCTCATGTAAATATTATTAGTCAACAGAAAAAATCTCTTCCAACTTCTCTTGAATTTAGTAAAGTTATAGAGTATAAAGTTACACAAAAAAGATTAGTTGAAAAACTCAAACGAATTGCTCCACACACTAAAGAGGATATTATTGCAATAAAAAATAAATTTGTAAGACCTATTTTATACACCAAATCTATACCATTATCAAAACTTAGTATCCAACAGAAGAAACAGAAATTTATAGATATGATGATACCCTCTATATTAGTAGCAAAACAGCAATTAAAATATGAACAAGAAAGAGTAGCTAAACTTATATTCCAAAAAAATATTTCAGACAAAGACAAAGAGTGGTTATCTCAAAAGAGAAAAAAATTTCAAGCACTGGATAACTATGAACTATATAATAAAATGGAGACACATCCTACAAGTATTATTATTGCACAAGCAATTATAGAGAGTGGTTGGGGAACCTCTAAATTTTTTCAAAGAGCTAATAATGTATTTGGTGTATGGTCATTCGATAATAAAGGAAAAAGAATTTCTGCTTCTAAAAAACGAGGGAATAAAACCATATATCTAAAAAAGTATCAAAATATAGAAGCATCTATATATGACTACCTTTTAACTCTATCAAAAAAAGATGTTTATAAAGAGTTTAGAAAGAAAAGATTAGAGACCAAAGACCCATATCAACTTGCTGATTATCTTACTAAATATTCAGAAGAGAGAGAAGTATATACCAAAAGAGTTAAAGATATGATAAAGAAAAATAGATTAGCAGTATATGATAAATATCAGTTAGATTTATAGATATAGGATGTGGGAAGTCCCCACATCTTATATAGAAGAAAAGATTAATGTAAATCTCTCCATTGTGATTGTTTCCAAAGATAAGCTAAGATTGTAAATAATACAAAGAATATCAATACATAAGGTCCAAGTGCATCTCTAGCTGGTTTACTAGGGTCACCTGTCTCTTCGAGATACTCCATAACTTTCTCCATACCCTCTTTGCTAAGTCCTGTTCTAGGCATTGCAGTTCCAGCCAATTGAGATTGAGGATTTTCTATAAATGTATGTAAGAAATGCTCACTTCTCGCTCTAAAGATAATAGATAAATCTGGTGGAAGTTTACCAAGATAATCAGCCAAAGCACCTTGCTCTGTTGCTACTTTTTGTTCATATTTCATAGCATCAATATCTTTACCTGTTTTAATATTTGACTTAGTTTTTGGAATTTCTCCGAGTTGAGTCAACTTACCATAACGGTTAGCATGACATCTTCCACAAGCCTCTTTATATGCTTCTTTTGGTGTAACTTCACCAGCTTTTTTAGCCTTTAGATATGCTACTACATTGGCAATATCTTGTGGTGCTGATACCATAGAACTAATACTACCCATTGGGTGAGTTGAGGTATCTTTATATTTATGATCAACATTTGTAGCCATTGCTGGGTTTTTAATAAGAGCAATTAAGAAATTTTTATCATAAATTGCACCTGCATGGTCGAGGCTTGGAGGTGTAACACCACCCATATTAGCAGCTCCTTCCATATGACATCCAGCACACATTGCATAAGTTGCTTCACCAGCTTTGACATCACCTTTAAGTGCCGATATTTTTTTCACATCAGCCCAAAACGCTTTTTTTGCCTCTTTTTTATCTTTAGAAGCCTCTTCTATATCAGCTTTACCATCATATACTAGATTGTTACCCTCAACATGTTTATGCATTTGAGAGTGAGCAAATGGCTCAACACCCCAGTATAAAATAAGTGTAAAAGCTGCTACGATTCCAAGTATTTTTAATTCTTTATTCATTCTATCCTCCTTACAGCTTTTTTTCAAGTTTTGTTATAATTGGTAACGCTATCCATAGTACAAAGAATGTAATAGCAGCAATAAGTCCTACTGTACTCCAAATACCTTGTGGTGGTAATTTACCCATAAATGTTAATACAAGCATATCAATTAACATTGCCCAGAACCAAAATTTAAACAAACCTCTTTTATGAGCAGGTGCTACATTCGGACTTCTATCCATAAATGGAAGAGTAAAGAATATAACTTGTGCAATAGCAAATGCAATCAATCCAATATTAGTTGAGAATGGTCGTAAAACTTCATAAGACCACAAGAAATACCACTCAGGATAAATATGTGTAGGAGTTTTTAATCCATTTGCTGGGTCGAAGTTTACAGGATCCATTGCAAATTCAAAATGGTAAAATACCAAATAGAAGAAGAATATAAAGTAAACACCCATGACAAATATATCTTTACTTAAAAATACTGGTGAGAATGGAATAACTTTTGATTTAGCTTTTTCACCATTTTTATAAAGCTCTGCAGCCTCTTCAAAATCAAAATCTTCACCATCTTGATTATTAACATGTGGTAATCTAAGTGTTCCAAAGTGAAATACAATTGCTCCGATAATAACTAACGGTAAAAGAAGTACATGAAGCATAAAGAAACGGCTAAGGAATGCTTGTGCAGGAACATAATCCCCTCTAATCCACTCAACTAAACCATCAGCATGTAATGAACCACCAGAGAATAAGTTAGTAATAACCATACCAGCCCAATAACTCATTTGTCCCCAAGGTAACATATATCCAGAGAATGCTTCAGCAGAAAAAAGTACAAAAAGTAGCATACCTGAAATCCAAATAAGCTCTCGTCCTCTTTTATATGAACCATAATATATACCTGTAAACATGTGGATATATATAACCAAGAATACCAATGATGCCCCAACACCATGAATATGTCTCCATAACCAACCATAACCAACTTCGGTCATAATAGTATAGTTAACACTATCAAATGCCAAATTTGTACTTGGATTATAATACATCAATAAGAATATACCTGAAATCAGAAGTATTCCAAATGTTGCTGCCAAAACCATACCCATTGCCCAAAGGAAATTGATATTTTTTGGAATCCAATATTCAGCAGATAATACTCTTTGGAGAGTATCAATTGCCAATCTCTCATTTAACCATTTGTGACCAAATGGTTTTGCATTTTCATCAAAATGTGCCATTCAACCCTCCTTATACTGGTAATGTTGTGCCATCAGCCAACATCTTTTTATATTCAGGTCCAGATTCTCCAAGAACCAATTTTGTACCCTTAATTGTAAATGGAGGAATATCCAATCCTCTTGGAGGTGGAGCTTTGGTTACCATTGCAGTAGCATCATACATACCACCATGACAAGCACATAAAAAGCTCTTATCTGCTGGGTCATAACCAGGAATACAACCAAGGTGTGTACACAACCCTACACATACCATATAGTAATCATCCTCAATTTTAATCAATCTCTTTTTATCCTCATCTGTTACTTTTGCCATCATCTCTTTAGATTGCTTTAGAACAAATATAGGTTTACCTCTCCATTTCTCTGTTACCAAAACATTCTCTGGAGCGTCTTTTAAATCAATGGTCGTAAAACCAGCTGCTTTAACGCTTGGAAGTGGATCCCAAGTCTTTTTCATAGCGTACAATGCACCGATACCACCTAAAGCAGTAAAACCACCTAAAGCCATACCCATGAAGTCTCTTCTATTACTCATACCTTTCCTTTATATTAATTTGCATTCCAATTATTACAGAAGAATGATTAATTTTAACTATGAAGTTAGCTTATTTATAAGGGTAGAGACAATTATTTCAGTTTTTTGACCTATTAAGTGACAATCTTCAATTTGATTTAACATAATCTGTTTATACTCTTTTCTGTTAAACACATTAACTGTTAATTTATGTAAATTATCCAAAAGAGTTTTTAGACAATTTTTTTGATTACTATCATCAATAAAAATTACTTTAGCCTTTTTAACTCTTCTGTATCTACTAATCTTTTGCTATAAAAAAGTTATCTTTCTTATCACTTTGCAGATTTACTTTTATAGGTATCATTTTGACTATCTGATTTTTCTTTAAGCTATCAATCTCTGGTATGGTAACTATCATACCATCTGCTCTATTCATAGGTGAGACCATACCTGGTTTTTGATTATCTATTGGTAAAAAGGAGTCCCCATCCCACTCACCTAATATTACCGTATATTTACCTGCTTTTATTTTATGATTATCTCTCATTTTGGTTGTAATAAGTGAATGATAAAAGCTATTAGTTCCTGAGAGTTTAAATATAATAGGTTTGACAAACATCTCAAAATTAACCATACCTGCGAGTGGATTACCTGGCAGATTGACTACAAAACAGCTATCCATTTTACCAAAAGTGGTGGGCTTCCCTGGTTTGATATTAACTTTGGAAAAGAGTATCTCCATACCCAACTCTTTAAAAGCTTGGATAGTAAAATCTTTATCTCCTACACTCACTCCACCTGAAGTTAAAATAAGGTCTGCATCCATAGCCTCCCCAACAGATGCTTTTAGTTCATCTATCGTATCTCCTGAACTAGATATATAGCTCACATCACAACCCAACTCTAAAGCTCTAGCATAGAACATTGGAGCATTTGAGTTATATAGTTGATGAGCCTCTATCTTTTCATAGTGTGCTTTTAGCTCTTCACCTGTACTAAATATAACTACTTTTGGTTTTCTATACACCTCTATATGTGTTATCCCTTGTGATGCTAATAGTGCTAGGGTATAACCTGTTACTTTGGTATTGGCTTTTAAAAATATTTTGCCACTCTTTATATCTTCACCTCTCCATCGTATCATGGCATTTGGTTTAATGCTAGAAGGCAAGATTATACTCTCTTTTGTCAGAAATTTAATATCTTCTATAGGTATAATCGCCTCACATCCTTTAGGAATGGGTGCTCCTGTCATAATTTTTATTGCTTCATTTTCTTTTAGCTCATTTTGTGGATAATCTCCTGCATATATAACCTCTTTGATATTAACAGCTCTATTTGCATCAGTTAACTTAACAGCATAACCATCCATTGCAGAGTTATCAAATCTTGGTAAATCAAAAAAGGCTTGATAAGATTTGGAAGTAATAGCTCCTATACTATCTTCTATAGGAACGATATGTCTGCCTTTTTTGGTTACCTCATTATAAATAATATCTAGTGCTTCATCTATTTTGACCATAAATTGACCTTTTTTTCAAATTTAAATGATTATATCAAATTAGGGTATAATTTTACTAAAAAAGGGTTTGAATGTTTGATGAGATGGTTTTATATCACTATATATTAGTTCTAATTTTATTAGGAGTATTGATAGTTGGGATAATTATCCCATTTTTAAGTAGTGATAATAAGAAAGTTATAAAACGAATACGGATTTATATGTTTTTTTTTCATGGATTTATAACTACTGTAGCTTTTAGTGGATTAGTTACTTTTGTTTTTGGAAATATAGCATTTAGTTTAAAGATACTTATAATGTTATTATTTTATATTATAATAAGTTTATTAGAGAGTATGAAATATCTCAATATATTAAAAACTCCTTTAGATAATAATTATTGTAGAGCTATTTCTGTAAGATATGGAGTAATAAATATTTTGCTCATTTTGATATTAATTTTTTTCTATATAAAGTAATTGAGCAATAAATGAAAGAGCAAATAATTATATAATATAAAAGATTAGGGAGAAACCACAAATGCAATACCTTTATCACACAGAAGCTAAAGCTCCAACACTTCGATTAAGAGGTGATAAGCATCGCTATATTTTCAAAGTTCGTCGTCATCGTAAGGGGGAGATTATAGCTTTGCGTAATTTGAAAGATGATAATATATACTATTATAGAATAATCTCTTTGGATAAAAAAGAGGCTTATTTAGTTTTGGAAAATAGTGAAGAACTAATAATAAAAGCCAAAAAAAAGCTTCATATCGGTTGGTGTATAATTGAGCCTAAAAATATAGAAAAAGTTTTGCCAACACTTAATGAGATAGGTGTGACCTCTATATCTTTTATATACTGTACAAGGTCTCAAAAAAGCTTTAAACTCGATTTTAAACGCTTAGAAAAGATACTTCTAAACTCATCTCAACAGTGTGGAAGAAGTGATATAATGAAATTAGAAATAGTTGATAGTTTAGAGAATTTTTTAGATACTTATCCAAATGCTAAAGCTTTGAACTTCTCGGAGAATAGATTATCAAATATAGAAAATATAGATAGTATTGTTATTGGTTGTGAGGGTGGATTTACTGATGATGAGATTAAATTATTTAATAATAGTATTATTGGATTAGATACCTCGTTGATACTCAAAAGTGAAAGTGCCATTTGTGCTATGGCTTCTAAGATTTTAGTATAATAGAAGTAAAAAATACTATAATTATATAAATTAATATTTGCAATTAATTTATAAAAAATATTGGAGTCTTTTATATGCATTTTTTAATCTCTATTCTTATTATATGGTTATTGGTAGGATGTGGAACAGTTCAAATTCCACAAGAAGATAATAGTTTGGCTAATTCTATACCAACAATGGTATTAGGAATAAGTAGTGAAGTAGAAAAAAATAGTACATATATAGAACCTATCACAACAGTAGAAGAGAGGGATATAAATATTAGTAATATAGTTCAACCTATTTCATCTACTATAATAGAGCCTACTCCTTTGCCAGAGATTACTCCTTCGCCAGAGATTACCCTTTTGCCAACACCTACTCCTTCGCCAACGCCTACTCCTTCACCAACACCTACCCCTTCGCCAACGCCTACTCCTTCATCAACACCTACCCCTTCGCCAACTCCAAAAGATTATAAAACAAAATTTATAAATAAAAGTAGGTGTAATCAGATAATAGACAAAGAATTTTTAGAAATATGTTATGATTATAGTCTCAAAGTTGCTAAAAGTGTAGCATATACACTAGAAGGAGATTTAATGAATGAGTTAAATATCCAAGAGAGACCATCTTTTTATCAAGAGGAGTCAATAGATGAACCCTATCGTGCTAAATCTAGTGATTATAGTGGTTCTGGATATGATAGAGGTCACATGGCACCCGATGCTGCATTTGATTGGAGTCAAGAGAGTTTGGATGCTACTTATTCTCTAGCAAATATTATTCCTCAAGTTCCAGAAGTTAATCGACATATGTGGATAAAGGTTGAAGCTTATGCTAGAGATAAAGCCATAGAATTGGGTGAAATTACAGTTGTAAATGTAGTTAAATATGGTGATAATAACTTACATATAGGAGATGATAATATTACTGTTTCAATTGGGTACTATAAGATACTCTTCAATATAAATGAAGCTTATAAAGAGTGTTTTTATTATGCTAATGATATAAATGCTAATAGTCAAGATGATAATCTATCTAAACATCAAGTCAATTGTGATAATATTTAAATATTAATATTAATTAAAGTTTTTTTATGTTAATATCATATTATGAGTTATATATTGAATTTAAAAGAACCAAAATTATTTTCAGATTTATCTAAAAAAGTAATAATAGTTTTTGCTATAGTTTTAGCAATTATAGTTATTATATACAGTATCCAAGATTTTATTGTCAATAAACCATCTACATCTACTAAAACTATCAAACTTCAATCTCAAAAGAGATACTATACAAATGGAAAGATAAAAACTATAATACATATATTAAATGGTAAAAAAGAAGGTATTTGTAATGAGTATTATAAGAATGGTGCTATTGAGTGGGAGAGTAATTATAAAAATGGTCTCAAAAGTGGTACACAACGATGGTTTAATACCGACAATATATTAGAGTGGGAGTGTAATTACAAGGAGGGTAAAAAAGATGGGTTAGAGAGTATTTATTACCCTGATGGAAAATTGAGACGAGAAACAAACTATAGAAGAGGACAAAAACATGGAGTAGAATGGGTATATTTTACTAATGGTCAAGTACAGATTGAAGCTCACTATTATAACAATATGAGACATGGACGATATAAAAAATATAATAGAGATGGAAAACTTCTATTTAATCATCGATATGAAAACAATAAAAGAGTAAAATAACTCTAATATAATATTTTGATGTGTATAGGTATTTATATACACATTAAAACATTAAAAAGGAAGATATTTTGAGTAAAAGAGATGATAAAATAGAAGCAATGATTGCTGAAGCAAAAAAATTAAATTTGACTATTAGTGATGATTTAATAACTAAAGTGGTAATAGGTTTAGGACCATCTATATATAATAAAAATAGTGAAATTGTAGCTTGTACTAAGCCTGATGAATTAGAGACTATCAAAAATAATTTTTTGAGAAAAAAGTTAGGTCTAACAGATGATGATGCTAAATTAGATGAAGCTATCAAAGAAGTATGTGAAGAGCTTGGAACTTCTAATAGAAGTAAAAAAAGAGTTCATATGTATGCATTACTTGCTATGAAATTTGATAAAGTAACTGTTTACGACGCTTAAGTTTATACTTATCAATATTCTTTTTCTCTTGTTTTTACAAATAGTATAAATAAAACAAGAGATGTCAAGATAAGTATAGCATTACCAAAATAATCATGAACCAAAGAGAAATAACTCTGTTTTGCTAGAACTACTTGTGTAATTAACCATATTCTAAAAATATTTATAATAATAATAGATATATATCCACCAATAGCCCATTTTATTTTATGAATAATTGTAGATGGGAAAGCTAATATAGAACCTAAAAAAAAGAGATAAGGAACTATTCCATTACAAGCTTTTTCAATAATTAGTTCATAAGTTGAATTTATAAAAATATGATGTTTTTCCATCATTATATTAGGAAGTGTAAGTGATGTCAAAAAACTAACAAAATTAGTTTGTATATTATTTAATATAGCAGCAATAGGAGATATTTCCCAATAAAAAGTAGTAAATAGTAGAGCTGTAAATAACCAATATCGAAACAAAAAGTTTTTCATATGTATAAAGAGAATACAAGAGGAGTAAAACTCTTCTTGTATAAAAGATAATTGATTATCTTTTTGAGAACTGTGGAGATCTTCTTGCTTTTTTCTTTCCTGGTTTCTTTCTTTCAACTACTCTTGAGTCTCTAGTTAGAAGTCCCATAGGTTTTAAAATAGTTCTGAAACTCTCTTCATATTCAACTAATGCTTTAGTGATACCATGTTTAACAGCATCTGCTTGAGCTGAATATCCACCACCTAGTGTAGTTGCTTTGATATTTACAGATTCAAGTTGTTTTGTAGCTTCTAATGGTAATCTAACTTTCATTTTAAGTGTCTCATGTCCACCCAACCACTCATCTAGTGTTTTACCATTGATACTCATTGTTCCATTACCTGAGCTTAACCATACTTTTGCTATAGCTGATTTTCTTTTTCCTGTTGCATAGATAGTTTTAGCCATTCTTATGCTCCTTTGTTAATTTGTGCAGTATGTGGGTGTTCAGCACCAACATATACTTTTAGTTTTTTAAGCATTGCTCTACCCAAAGTAGTTTTTGGAAGCATACCTCTTACAGATAGTCTATAAAGTTTCTCTGTACTATTTTCTAACATATTATTAAGTTTTTTACTTTTTGTAGAACCAAAATAACCAGAATGAGTAAAGTACTCTTTTGTTTCTAGTTTACTACCTGTAAATTTAGCTTTTTCAGCATTGATAATAACCACATAGTCTCCACAATCTACATTTGGAGTAAATGATGGTTTATGTTTACCTCTTAGGTATGTTGCAACTTGAGTCAATATACGACCAAAAGTTTGACCTTCAGCATCAATGAGAATCCAATCTCTTTGTACTTCATGAGGCTTCATGACAGATGTCAATTTCATGTTGTGTCCTTGGAATAAAATAAGCCAATTGGCTTTTGTGAGTGGGATTGTACAGTAATACTCTTAAATCAAATTGAAATTAAGGTAAATATAAGTTTAAAGATGTTTTTTTTGGATTTTTTTTATATTTCTACCATTTCAATCCCATTTTCGAGCAGATAAATTATTATTCCACGACTATATTTATTGGTAATCTTACCAATTATTTTTTTATAATAGCTAACTTGTAAAACATGTTTAAAATGATATTTTTTAGAACTTTTATAATCTAATACTATATTATACTCATCATAACTCAATAATAAATCTATCTGTTTAACCTCATCATTAAAACAAACTGATTGCTCTTTAATAATAGTTGCACCATTTAGTAGTTTTTTAAACTTTTCATTAGATATTAATTCTAATATTCTTTTTTTTATATCCATGAATTGTTCATCACTTAACTCTAAACCATAATAATTTTTGGTAGCTACTAGTGCTTGTGCTAAACTTGTAATAGAGAAAGAGGACATCATCTCTAAAGTATAGTGCATAGCTGTACCAAATAATATAGCATTATAATCTTTCTCTTCTTCCTCTTCTACACTCTCTATCTCTTGGATACCATAATAAGTTATAACTCTCTTTGGTTTTTGAGTCATCTCTATTGGTTTTTCGATAAAGTTAGTATGAAATTCACCTACAACTATAGGTGTTATTCCAATAATATCAAATATTGAGGCTTTGGGTTTACGAATGATTATCATACTCTCTACTGCACGAGTTAGAGCCACATATAGTAGGTTCATTTTATCTTTTGCAGATAACTCTTTTTGGTTAGATAGTACAGATTTATAACGGTCATCAAAATTTTCTCTACCTCCCATTTTATAATATATCTCTCTGATATAGAGTGACTCATCATACTCATAAAGAAGAGCTGAACGATTAGGTGCATTTCCTTTGAGTCTATCTACTACTATAACTTGTTCAAATTCTAATCCTTTTGAACCGTGAATAGTCATAATCATAGCTCCCTCTTTGGAGTTACTAGCTACCTCTATACTAGATAGTGCAAACTCTTCTATAAAATCAGCCAAAGTTGAAAAATCTGAAGCAAACTCCAGAAGCTTTAGTAAATTTAAATCATTCTCAAAATATCCAAACTCAATTATTAATCTATGCACAACAGCCATAGGTTCCATAAAAGGATTGAACCAACTACTATCTATATCTTCTAGTGATTTATCTATATATTGAAGCATAGCCTTTGCATCTAGTTTTATACCATTTAAGAGATACTCTATCATAATAACAATAGAGGCTACTTTGGGAATATATTTGAGTGAACTAGAGGTTTTAAGTCTAGTGTGTATCCCTTTTTCATAACATATCTCTTGGATATTTGCACCATCTTTATTGGTCGATACCAAAATAGCAATACTTGAAAGATTAACACCTTGTGATAACATCCATTCTAATTTCTCTATAACACTATCAATCAACTCTTCGGACTCTATAACCTCTACAAACCCTTCAGTCGCTCCAATATGTGGTTTTTGAGCTAGATAACCCTGCATATTAGGCTCAAACCATCTATTAATCTGCTCTATTATATTTCGACTACTACGATAGTTTGTATCCATTTGAGCTATCTCTATACCATAATATTGGGCTACACTATCAAAAAGCTCTTCTACACCACCTCTAAATCTATATAGAGACTGCTTGGTATCACCTACATAAAAAAAGCTTCTAAACTCTTGTGAACCTGCAAATATCTCATCTATCAATGGTTTGAGTAATAAAAACTGTAGAGTTGAGGTGTCTTGAAACTCATCTAAGAGTATATGATGAAACCTACTATCTATTTTGAAATACAAAAACTCTTTGCTAATACTCTCATGCAAAAGTCTATATGTAAAATAACTCAAATCATCAAAACTCAATACTCCTAACTGTTTGGCTGTAGCTATATTGGCATTTTTATAAAAATCAAATAGTTTAAATAGATTATGAAGTACTATCTGCTCTTTGGCTTTTGACCATTGGTTTAACACTGTTTTGAGAGATAAAAAGAGTTCATCTATTTGTGGATATTTCTGTACATATTTCTTATAATTACGATGTTCAAGTAGGGATGATTTTTCAAATACACTCTTTTTAAACAGTTTTTTCACCTCTATAGGTTCAAAGTTTTTTATAGCTGTTTTAGATGCCCCTGAAGCTATAACTAGATTGTATAAATCATTTCGTATCTGCTCTATTTGTGTCTCTATTATAGATAAATTTTCTATTTGATAATTTCTATTAGGTAGTAGTGGGTCTATTTTATAAAAATTTTGCATCAAATCAAAAATTTTTAAGAACCGTTTATCCTCTATATCCATAGCAAGTTTAACCAAAGATGATAAAAGTGAATTGACCTCTATCTCTTCTAAAAACTTCTCTTCTTTGTATTTTGGGTCTATCTCTTTGGTTACAAAATCAGGTTCTATATCTATATATAATGAAGCCGAACGCAATATAGAGGTAAAAAAACTATCCAAAGTGACTATAAAATTAGAACTAGATAAAAAGTTCTCTAAAACTTTAGGCTGTTTGGTGATAAGTTCATCTGAACTTAATCCTGTCTGCTCGGATATAGCATTTAAAAATATCTGATTGTCTGCTAGATTGATAAGTGAACTTACTACTCTTTGTTTCATCTCAATAGCTGCTTTATTAGTAAATGTTGCTGCTAATATAGTACTTGGCTCTTGGTCTAAAAAGAGTAAAGATATATACCTAACACTCAAAGCAAAAGTCTTACCACTTCCTGCACTTGCTGAATATGCTAAATATGGTTTAAATGATTTTGGAATGCTATCCATCTATTGCCTTTTTTATCAAATTATATCTTTTTTTGACTTTTTTAGGAATAGTGTTATAAAGAAGATAATAATCAACACTATCCATTAAAAGATAAGTGTTAAATAGGTGGGTATTTACAACACTTTTTAACTAAAAATTAGATAAAATATAAGGTTTTTATTAGATAAATAAAATATTTTTATATATGGAGTTACTTAATGGCAGAATATGGTGCTAGTAATATCAAAGTCCTCAAAGGATTAGAAGCAGTTAGAAAAAGACCTGGAATGTATATCGGTGATACATCTATTAAAGGACTTCACCACTTAGTTTATGAGGTTGTTGATAACTCTATAGATGAGGCAATGGCTGGTTTTTGTGATACTATCAAAGTCACACTAACCAAAAATGGTTCAGCAATTATAGAGGATAATGGTAGAGGTATTCCTGTAGCACTTCACCCTACAGAGAAAATATCAGCGGCAACCGTTGTTATGACAGTGCTTCATGCAGGTGGAAAGTTTGACAAAGATACATATAAAGTATCTGGTGGTCTTCATGGGGTTGGTGTATCTGTCGTTAATGCACTATCAAAAGATTTAAAACTGACTATATTTCGTGAAGGTTCTATCTATGAACAAAATTTTAAAAAGGGTATCCCACAAGAGACCCTTGTAGTTACTGGAAATAGTAGAAAAAAGGGTACGAAAATAGAATTTTGGGCTGATGAGAGCATCTTTACAGAGGGTACTTCATTCCAAAAAGAGATTTTGATGAAAAGGTTCAAAGAACTAGCATATCTAAATCCAAAAATTACAATTGATTTCAAAGATGAGAGGGATGGAAGTAAAGAAATTTACCATTTTGAGGGTGGTATTAAACAATTTGTAGAGGATATGAATACCAAAGAACCAATATCCACAGCACAATTTTTCCGAGGAAAAGCTGATGATATAGAGATAGATATTGCTCTTATGTATTGTAATGCTGATAGCGAAAAATCACTTTCATTTGTAAATAATATCAAAACAGCAGATGGTGGTACACATGAAGCAGGATTTAGAGCAGGACTTACTCGTTCAATGGCTAGTTATATATCCAAAAATGCAAATGCTAAAGAGAAAGGTATTAAGATAACAGGAGAAGATTGTAAGGAGGGATTGATAACTATTGTATCAGTTAGAGTCCCTGAACCACAATTTGAAGGACAAACCAAAGGTAAACTAGGTTCAAGCTATGTTCGCCCATTGGTACAAAGGTTTTTCTCTGAAAACTTTAATAAATATCTCGAAGAGAACCCAATAGAAGCCAAAGCTATAATGGCACAAGTACTTTTAGCTGCTAGAGGTAGGGATGCAGCCAAAAGGGCAAAAGATTTAGTCAAACGAAAAGATTCCATGAGTATTGGAACTTTGCCTGGAAAATTGGCAGATTGTCAAAGTAAAGACCCTTCATTATCTGAGATTTATTTGGTGGAAGGGGATAGTGCTGGGGGATGTTTTGTTGGTGATACAAAAATCGCTTTAGCTGATGGAAGAGATATATCATTTTTAGATTTAATAGAAGAGTATAAAGCAGGAAAAGAGAATTTCTGTTATACTATTAAAGAGAATGGTTCTATAGGATTAGAAAAAATTCTCTATCCTAGAAAAACAAAATCCAAAGCTACTCTTATAGAAGTTACACTTGATAATGGAGAGAATATAAGATGTACACCTGAGCATAAATTTATGATCAGAAGTGGTGAATATGTGGAGGCTAAAGATTTAAAAGAGGGGCAAAGTTTGATGCCACTTTTAAAGAAAGCACATAAACACCATAGAGATTTTAATAAATTAAATAATAAAGAGTTAATAGATAGTAATTTATATGCTTATAACCATAAAATAGTCTCTGTAAAAAAGATAGAGATAAAAGAGGATGTTTATGATATAGAAGTTCCAAATACTCATAATTTTGCTTTAGCATCAGGTGTATTTGTTCACAATTCAGCCAAGCAAGGAAGAGACCGAGTTTTTCAAGCGATTTTACCACTAAAAGGTAAGATTTTGAATGTGGAAAAAGCAAGATTAGAGAAAATATTAAAATCTGATGAGATTAAAAATATGATTACAGCTTTGGGGTGTGGAATTGGTGATGAGTTTAATGAAGATAAACTGAGATACCATAAAGTAATAATTATGACTGATGCTGATGTTGATGGAAGTCATATTCAAACATTGCTTATGACATTCTTTTTTAGATTTTTAAAACCTATTATATCAAAAGGATACCTCTATTTAGCTCAACCACCTCTATATAGATACAAAAAAGGTAAAAATGAGACTTATCTAAAAGATGATAAAGCCCTCAATGACTTTTTGATAGAAAATGGTATCGGAGTTTTAGAGTCCAAGACTATGGGAAGACAAGATTTGACAGAACTATTTAAGCTAGTTGCCTATTACAAAATGACTCTAACAGAGATAGAGAAACGATTTGCTCTGCCTGAAGTAGTACGATATATGATAGAAAATCCTGATATTATCTCAGCAGATAATCAAAATTTATCTATTATCATTGAAAAATATATTAATGGATTAGGTTATAATATTTTGAGTAAAACAGTAAATGATGAACTTTTACACTATTTTGTACAAACAAATGATGGATTAGAAGAGTTAATAATTGATGATAATCTATTTACTAGTCCTTACTATAATGAAGCTATTTATATGTATCAGAAGATTAATGATAGAATTACAGATGAGTTTAAAAACAAAGATATACTGCTACTTCTAAATATGATAGAAAGCAGTGCCAAAAAAGGTGCATATATCCAAAGATATAAAGGTCTAGGAGAGATGAACCCTGAACAACTTTGGGAGACTACCATGAACCCTGAAGATAGACGACTTCTTAAAGTAGTAATAGATGATGATGAGATAGCAAGTGATACATTTGTACTATTTATGGGTGATGAGGTTGAACCAAGACGGGCTTATATTGAGACACATGCCAAAGATGTAAAACATTTGGATGTTTAAATATAATAAATAATAATATTTAGGAAAGAGATGAAATACGGCGAAAAAGATATAATAGAGTTTGATATAAATGCAACAGAGAACTATTGGGATAATAATCATCCCAAAAACTATACTATAGATATAGATTTGCCAGAGTTTATGTGCAAATGTCCAAGAAGTGGATACCCTGATTTTGCAACTATTCATCTTAGTTACTCACCTGATAAAAAAGTGATAGAGTTAAAAGCTTTGAAACTCTATATTAATAGTTTTATGAACAGACACATCTCACATGAGGACTCTGCTAATGAGATTTTTGATGCACTTTTATCAAATCTTAATCCTAAATGGATAAGAATTGTTGCCGATTTTAATCCTAGAGGAAATGTTCATACTATTATTACTATTGATAGTCGGGACAACTTAAAGTTATAATATTCTTGATTTTGTATCAGATATGATTGGTGCTATTATTTTTTCAATTTTTTATAAGTAATCTTAGAAGAGCAATGAAAAAAATGTTATACTTTTAAAAAAATTTGGTAGGGAAAAAATAATGATAAATAGTAATGAGCATAAAGAGAAGGCACCTTTTAGTGATCCTATGTTTAATAGGGGTAATAATGATATTATAAAATCTCATAAGCAAGAATATAATGATAATTTTAATTATGATTATGATTACGAAGAAAAGAATGATAAAAATATTATCATACCTATAGTATCTGTTATAATAGTAGGTATTCTTGGATATTTTGGATTTAATTATCTACAAAGTGATAATAAAAAAGATATAGAACAATCAAATATAACCAAAGAGATAGTAGATACTCAAACTATAAAAGAAGATAAGGAAGATAAAAAAGAGATTGCTATAAAAGTTACACCTACTCCTATAGTTAAAATAGATAAACCTAACATAAAATTAAAAGAGCCAGAAGTAACACCCCTTCTAATAGTTGAAAAACCAAAAGAGATAGTTAAGGTAAAAAGTAAACCACATATTATTAAAAAGGTAGAAGAAAAAAATACCAAGATTAAAACAAAGAGTCAAAAATCAAAGAGTCCAAAAGTTAAAAAATCAAAAGTTAAGAAAATAAAAAAAGTTGAAAAACCTAAAAAACCTCAATATAGAGTAATAACTATCAAAAAAGGAGATACATTAGCATCTATTTCCAAAAGATTTTATGGTAATTCTATGGAGTTCAAAAGAATTATAAGAGCCAATAGAGATATAAAACGAGCCTCTACACGGTTACGAGTTGGACAAAAAATTATTATTCCTATAGTCAAACCTAAAAAAGTGGATAAAAAGATAACGAAGAAAAGAAGAGTTATTACAGTAAAAAAAGGTGATACTCTAGCAATTATAGCAAAGAGATTTTATGGAGACTCTTCTAAATTTAAAAAAATAATAAATGCAAATTATAAAATCAAAAATGAACGAAGTCGTTTACATATTGGACAGAAAATTTATGTTCCTAGATAAGAAATATAAATATCAAAAAGCATAAACAATTTTCGCTATAATTGCCATAATTATTATATATGTAAGGATGAAAAATGGGACAAACCATTACTGAGAAAATCTTCTCTGAACACGCAGAACGAAATGTAGAAGCAGGAGAGATTGTTAGAGTTAATATTGATATGATTATAGGGAATGATATTACTACACCTATATCTATACGAGCATTTGAAGATAGTGGTGCTAAAGAGATGGCTAGACCAGATAGCTTTTGCATAGTTATGGACCACTATATACCTGCCAAAGATATAGCATCAGCTAATCAAGCAAAAATATCACGAGAATTTGCTTATAAACATAATATGAAATACTTTTTCGATGAAAAAGATATGGGAATAGAACATGCGTTGCTTCCTGAAAAAGGATTAGTAATTCCTGGGGATGTAATTATTGGAGCTGATAGTCATACTTGTACACATGGGGCTTTAGGTGCATTTAGTACTGGTATGGGTAGTACTGATATATCTTTTGGAATGATAACTGGTGGAAATTGGTTCAAAGTACCAGAAACTATAAAAGTAGAGCTACTTGGTAAACCTCAACAACATGTATATGGTAAAGATATTATATTAGAACTTATTCGTAGAATTGGTGTTGATGGGGCTTTGTATAAGACTATTGAATTTAGTGGTGAAGGTGTGGCTCATTTGGGTATGGCTGATAGATTTTCTATATCCAATATGGTTATAGAAGCAGGAGCTAAAAATGGTATATTTGCTGTTGATGATATTACTAGAAAATATTTGGATGAAAGAGCAGATGCTAATGGTGGACTAAGAGCAGAACCAAAAATTCATTATTCTGATAATGATGCTAAATATTCTCAAGTAATTACTATAGATTTGGACAAATTATCTCCTGTAATTGCATATCCATTTCTACCATCAAATGGTAAAAGTATGGAAGAGGCTGTCAAAGATAATTTGAAAATCGACCAAGTTATGATAGGTAGTTGTACTAATGGACGGATAGAAGATTTACGAATTGCCGCCAAAATTATGAAAGGCAAAAAAGTAGCTAAACAGACTAGAATGATAGTAACTCCTGCTACCCAAAAGATTTTTCTTCAAGCTCAAAAAGAGGGATTGATGGAAATTTTGATAAATGCAGGTGCTGTTGTATCTAATCCTACTTGTGGAGCATGTTTGGGTGGATATATGGGAATTTTGGGTGATGGTGAGCGATGTGTAGCTACTACTAACCGAAACTTTGTAGGTCGAATGGGAGCTAGAAGCTCTGAAATTTATTTAGCCAACTCTGCTGTAGCTGCTGCTAGTGCTATTGCTGGTAAATTAGTTGACCCTAGAGATTAAAATATATAGAGATAGATTGAACAATTACTCTTTTTGTCTCTAAAACAACTTGACAAATCCCTAAATTTCACAATTAGTTGACATTTGCTATGATATAATAGTATTAAAAAAAAGGTATTTAAATATGATAAAAATTATACTATTTATTTTAGTTTCTATAAATATAAGTTATGCAAATGGAAGAAAATATTATATTCAATTGGGAAGTTTTAGACAGTTACCTGTTTTGCAGAGAACTATCAATCACTTACCTCAAGATTTGCGTTCTCATATTGTAATAGTTAACTCTAATGGATGGTATATCCCTTTTGCATACCATACAAGGAAAAAATATGCTCTAATAAAAAAGATACCTAGTTATAAACGGTATTTCCCTGATGCACATATCAATAGCTCTTCTTATATATTAAATCATCAAATCATTCGTAACTATACAAAAAATGCTAAAAAAAGATATACCCCTCCAGTCAGAGTACAAGAGTATCAAAATGTTGCAATCTCTGAAGATGATAATATTTTACCATATATCCCAAGCGTAATATATGAAACAAGACCCATTCCTACACCTAAACAAGAGATAATCATTCCCAAACCTAAAAAAGAGGTAACTAAAAGAAGAAAGAAATATAAATATTTTAATAAAAGGATGTTGAGTGGTCATCACTACTATTTAGCTTATAAATCTACTAGAAATAGTCCTGACCTTTTAGTAAAAGTAAGTTTCTATAATCATGAAGTAATTTATGAACCATTAATAGGTAGTATGAATATGAGAGATGCTAAATATTTAGTAAAAGATAAAAAATTATATATGTTTGCAGACAATTTTTTAAAAGATGGTGCATTTTCAAAAATTGAGGGAAATAGAAAAGATTATATCTTAGTATCTAGTTGGTATAATAATAAAAAACTAAATACTTTAAGATATTATTATGATATCAATAAAGCCAAAAGATATTTAGGTGAGAAACGCTCTGGTTCATTAGCTACGGCACTAGAAGATGGTGAGTTTGATGGACTCCATCAAGCTTTTAATGGTGTTGATGGAATTTATATTGGTGGAGATGATAGTTATTAGATATTTTGCATAAATTGAGGGTGTTCTTGTAGATACCAAAGAATTCCTCCAGCAATTATCATTATAAAAATTATTAATGATATAATTTTACTCCAGCTATATGGTCTCTCTCCTACTATTTTACCATTTTGAGCATTTATTGCATAGTTATATATCTTGTTTTTGTATTTAAATTTTGCTGTCCATATAGGAAATAGTGTATTTTTGTAAGTTACATCATGGTAACTTGTTTGTTTCCTATCTATTTGCTGTTGGTCTCCACCTATATCTTGTTTGATACTATTTCTAATAGTTATATCCATTTGCATTTTGGCAAATTCAAATCCACTATCAAGTCCTATAGTATATTCTTCAGACTCAAATCCTGATAGATATTTCTCATTAAATGGTATTAGTTTGGTAGTATCCCAAGGGGCTAAACTGTCCAATATAGTATGAGATATAGTTTTGGAAGCACCTACAGTTATATCATCAAAACTATTATAAACTATGCCTCTAACTGGTCTCCACTTTATTCTTGGTTCTTTCTCTTGTATTATCTGTTCTCTACCATTTATTATCACTCTTTTCTCTACAGTTATATAATATATATCACCTCTTTGTCCACTATATTGTGTAGTGGTTTGGCTATCATATGTCCAGTATGGTAAGTAGTAGCCTGTTAATTGACCATGTCCATCTACTAAGTGTTTTAATTCCGTTGGTGCAAACCATAATGAACCAATCCATTTTCTAAATTTCTCTTGTGCATCTTTGTGCGTGACATTGAAAGGTAAAATAGATTTAGGTGTAATTTTTTGTGTAAACTCTGTAATAGCAGGTGTACCACAATATGGACAATTGGAACTAATAGAGTATGGTGTCAGGGTAAATATGGCTGAACATTTAGTACATTTAATCTCTTTTTCTATCTTTTGTTTTTGCTGTTTATCCAAGTGTGTTAAAGCATTATTGAAATCATACTCTTCTATAACTTGATTTGATTTTTCTATTGGTTCTTGAGTAGAACAAAAAGGACAAATCAAAGAGTCTGTAGATGGAACATAACGCAAAGGCCCCCCACAATTTTTGCAGGTAAAATTTATAGATTGGAATTTCATGGTTTATGGAAGTGGTGGTGGAGTATTTTCAAAATAATTCTCAAAAACATTTTGAGCCGTATCCCAATCAGGCATCCCTTTACTCCATACTAGAGTATCTCTATGTATAGCTCCTTTTGTTATCATATTTTTAATAATCCGAGTATCATAAGGACCCTCACTTGCACTATCTATAGCTATATGATATAGTTTCTCGTCTCTAGTTGGTAGGGGAGGGGGAGTACTTTTGTCTTCATACTTTTTGCCTATGGCATTTGCCATCTCTTGACCCATTGCAATTCCTGCACCCATACCAATCATATCAGATATACCTCCACCACCTTGAGCATTACCTAGTGCTTCACCTGCTTGATATTTGAGATTATCATCAAGATTTCCTGTAATCTCTCTACTTGTTCGTTTATCCAGTGCTTTTTCTACATTATCAGGCAAGGATATATTTTCTACAATTACTTTGAGCAGTTGTAGTCCATACTCTCCAAAATATGGTGCTATATGTTCTGTCACATAATTACTAAATTTTTCATAATTAGATGCTAGTTCCAAAATTGGAATTTTGCTCTCTCCTAGCGTAGTAGTAAACTTAGATAAGATTAGATTTTTGAGCTGTTCTTGTACCTCATCAATAGTGAAGTGACTATCAGTCCCTACTATCTCTTTCATAAATGCTCCAGCATCTGTAATTCTTATCTCATAAGTTCCAAATGCTCTAAGTCTTACCATTGAAAATTCAGGGTCTCGTACCATAATCGGATTTTTGGTTCCCCATTTGAGATTTGTAAATCGTTTAGTATTTACAAAATATACTTCTGCTTTAAAAGGAGAATTAAACGCATGATCCCAATGTTCTAATGAGGTCATAATAGGTAAGTTTTTGGTCTCTAGCTCATAAATTCCAGGTTCTAATACATCTGCGATAACTCCCTCATTAACAAATACAGCTACTTGTGACTCTCTTACTGTGAGTTTAGCACCATATTTTATCTCATTTCCTTGTCGTGGAAATCTATATACCATAGTATCATTACTGTCATCTGTCCACTCTATAACATCTATAAATTGACCACTTATCCAATCAAAAAGTCCCATATCTTATCCTTATTTATTAATATCTTTTACAAGTTTATCTGATGATACGGCCATTTTTGCTTTGGTAGAGAGTAGAGCATCTTTTAACTCTTTTTCTGTTTTATCAAGTTCTACTAGAGCCTCTTTTCTAGCTTGTTTACCCTCATCAGCAATTCTGAGTGAATCATTTAGAGTATCAATTAGAGTTTGATTTGCTTTTTTGATACTATCTATATCAAATACTCCTCTCTCCATTTGTGTTCGTACCTCTTTGTTCGCTTCTCTAAGTCCCTCTGCATTTTTTTCCAAAAGTTCATTGGTTAAATCATTAGCATTTTTGAGTGCTTTGGCTGATTCGTGACTTCTAAATATAGTTACAGTTTGGGCTAATTGATTTCTCCATAATGGAACAGTATTGACTATTGTAGAAGTAATTTTATTAATTAGTGATTTATCATTTTCTTGAATTAGTCTAATACTCGGAAGTGATTGCATGGCCACTTGTCGAGATAGTCTTAAGTCATGAATTCGTCTCTCTAGCTCATCTCTAAATCCTCGTATCTCTTTTAACTCTTGGATTGCCATCATCTCATTATTTTTAGTTTTCTCTTCATATTCTGGTAATACTTTGGTATTTAACTCTTCTAGTTTTATCTCTCCTGCTTGGATATATAGCTCTAAATTTCTAAAATAGTCCAAATTGGCATCATATAGTTTATCCAGAGATACTACATCTCTCATTAATTGAGATTTATGTTCCTCTAAACTATTAGAAATTTCATCAATTTGGTCTCGTACATTCTCATATCCTTGCATAAATTTAACTAATGGTTTTGTTCCTCCAAATAGATTTTTATACCATGGAAGCTTTTTGTTTGGATTTAGTTCTTCTATATCAAATCCTTTAATAGAAGCTACCATCTCATTTAAAACAGCTCCAACTGCACCTGTATCTTTGTTTTTAACACCATCTATCATACGATTAGATATATCATCAAGCTCTTCTTGTACAGTTGCCCCAAAATATATAATAGAAGTTCTATCTTTAAAATCCAATTCATTTAAGGCTTTTTCTAATTTACTCTTCTCTTCTGGCATAACTACTGGTAAGTTTTCACTTTTTTCTTCTATTGTTGCTTCTATAATCTCTTTTGTTTTTGTTTCCATCTTTAAATCCTTTATTAATTTTTTATCTGCTCTTTTAGTACATCTATATGTACATCCAAATCAAATTGATTATTCTTTTTTAATCTTATTAACTCTTTGTCAAATCTTTTCTCTACATCACTTAGAAGTGAATAGAGTCTCTCTTTGGTTTCACTATTTATCTCTTTTTCATCCATCTCTGTATAAGATTTTGTAACCTTTTTAATCCCATCTATATATACAATTATAAATTTACGAGCTACACGCAAATCTTTTGGGTCTTCTTCTATATTTTTAAGTATCTCATATGCCCTATCAACAGCAATTTTTAATTTACTATTTAGCTTATGGTCTTTGATACTCTCCATATCTTTTTCTATACTACTTAGTTTCCCTCTAGCTGTAGCCAAGGTCTCTAATACGAACTCGGCAGAAATATCACCGATATTATTTAACTTATCAACTCTTGGGTCAAATCCATAATATAGAAAATACCCAATAGTAGCTACAATTCCCAAAAATAGACCAATCCAAATAGGCTGATACCCAGCAAATGAAGCAGTAAATAGTGTAGAAACTCCTAGTAAAATACCAGCTATCATCTTATAAGGCGTTTTAGGTGCTTTGGTAAGTATAGTTGTATAATACTTTTGTTCTTGTTCTAGTCCCATACCACTAGCCCTAGCAGTAGCGAAAAAGAGTAAAAATGCAATTATATTCATAATAAATGCTTTGGTCTCTAGCATAAGTAGAGACATAACTATAGCAATAAACAGAGGAGCTAGAAAAATATATAAAAAATTCCCCAGTTTTCCACTAAACCTATTTTTTGTATCAATATCAGGGTTGTATCGTTTTGCCTTTGACATATATTCTCCTAAAATAGTTTAAGTAAAGGATACCAAACAGCAATGCCAGAAGAGAGTAAAATAAATATAAAACCAAATATTTTTTTCAATAAAAATCCTTTAATAATTTTCGTTTAATTTTATCATAAGTTTCTAAAAGGAAAATGAAGTTGAGATAATGATGATATTATATAAAGAAATATTGAAAGAAAGATAATATACTGCTATAATAAATAGTAATTTCATTAGATAAAAAAGGATAAAAATGAGACTAAAAGAGATACAAGATATAATTAAAGCAGAAGTAGGAGTACTGCTATATTTTTCGGGTGAGAATTGTAGTGTATGCCACGCATTGAGACCAAAATTCAAAGAGTTATTTGATAAGGAGTTTTCCAAAATCAAACAGATATATCTTGATGCTCATAATAATCCACAAATATCTGCAAATTTTCAAGTTTTTGCAGTTCCTACTATGCTTGTATTTTTGGATGGTAGAGAGTTTATTCGTGAGGGTAGGGCTGTAAGTATGTATCAATTACAACAGAAACTACTACGACCTTATGATATTATGTTAAGTTAATAACAAATGATTTTTAAGTCCATTTCGATATAATATCTTCTAATTTTAGAATTTAAATATCTATATAACTAAAGGGATTTTATGAGTGATTTAATAAACGAAAATCAAGATATACAAGAGGTACTAATAGAAGATAGTATGAGAGGTTCTTACCTTGATTACTCTATGAGTGTTATTGTGGGTCGTGCATTGCCAGATGCTAGAGATGGGCTAAAACCTGTTCATAGACGGATACTTTATGCTATGAGTGACCTTAATTTATCTCATAGAACTCCTTATAAAAAGTCAGCTAGAATTGTAGGGGATTGTTTAGTTGCAGGTTCTCTTATATCTACTACTAAAGGATTAGTTCCTATCGAAGATATAGAGGTTGGAGATGAGGTTTATACTCAAAAAGGGATAAAAAAGGTAACAGAACTCTTTTATCAACCCAAACAGCCACTTCTAAAGGTTAGCAGTAGTTTTAATATTTTTGAAAATAGAGTAACAAGAGGACATAAGTTCAAAGTTCTTAATTCCGATTTAACTTACTCTTTCAAAGCATCTAAAGATTTAACAACAGATGATTATCTAATAATGCAACCATCACTTATGGATATGGAAGAGACTCTTGATAAGAGTGAGGCTTATGCTTTGGGTCTTTCTATCTCTAATGAAAATATAGATATAAACTCTAAAATTATGAGTTTTTCAAATGACTCTATCTTATCCTTTTTGAGTGGTTTTATTGATGGTAATGGTTTTATTAATATTAAAGATAATGATATAAATGAGATAGTAATTATCTCACTATCCCATAAATTTTTAAATAAGTTAGCTGTTTTGCTATTTGATAGATTTGGTATTGTATCTTCTATTGTTAATTCATCAGAAGATTATAATTATTATAATTTGACCTTTATAGGTTCAGATGCTTATTTTTTCAAAGATAAATTAAATCTTTTGAATGAGGAAAAGAGAGATAGATTAAATAGTTTTAAAGACTCTTTGGAACCAGTAGATACAAATTATTTACCATATTTTGGCGAAGAGCTTTTAGATAATATTAAAATATACTCTAATACTATCGAGAGTTTAGATATTTTAGAAAAGTTACGCCTTTTAGATACAAAACTATATGAACATCTAAAATATATTATTGATAATAAGATTAAATTTCTTAAAGTAAAAGAGATAAAAGAGATTGAAGAAGAGATAACCTATGACTTCACAGTAGAGGATGTTCATGAGTTTTTTGTTAATGGTGTTATTAGCCAAAACTGTATAGGGAAATATCATCCTCATGGTGATACAGCAGTTTATGATGCTTTAGTTCGTATGGCTCAAGACTTTTCGTTACGAGTACCCTTGGTTGATGGACAAGGTAACTTTGGCTCTATTGATGGTGATAATGCAGCTTCTATGAGATATACAGAGGCTCGAATGACAAAAATATCAGAAGAGATATTAAAAGATATAGATAAAGATACAGTTGATTTCTCTCCAAACTATGATGACTCTATGAGTGAACCTGATGTTCTTCCTTCTCGTGTTCCTAATTTACTTTTAAATGGTTCAAGTGGTATAGCTGTCGGTATGGCAACAAATCTACCTCCTCATAGATTAGATGAACTTATTGAGGCACTTTTACTTATGATAGATAAGCCTGAGTGTGAAGATAGTGAGATATTTAATATTATAAAAGGTCCTGATTTCCCAACAGGAGGAATTATTTTTGGTAAAAAGGGTATTTTGGATGCTTATAGTACTGGTAGGGGTCGAATTAAAGTTAGAGCCAAAATTCATATAGAAGAGAAGAAAAATAGAGAAGTAATTGTAATAGATGAGCTTCCATATCAAGTTAATAAATCACGGCTTATAGAGAATATCGTAGGACTTGTAAAAGATAAACAGGTTGAGGGAATATCTGAAATTCGTGATGAGTCTGACCGTGATGGTATGCGTGTGGTTATTGAACTCAAAAAAGATGCTATGAGTGATATTATTTTGAATAATCTTTATAAAAGTACACAGCTACAGACTACATTTGGTATTATCATGTTGGCTATTGAAAACAAAGAACCAAAAATATTTAAACTTCGTGAACTTTTAGAACTTTTCCTCAAACATAGAAAAACAGTAATTATTAGAAGAACTATTTTTGAACTTGATAAAGCTACTGCTAGAGCTCATATTTTAGAAGGACTTAAAAAAGCTGTCAATAATATAGATAGAGTTATTAGAATTATTAAAGAGAGTAATGATAGTGATAGTGCCAAATCTGAGTTAATTAAAATATTTGAATTATCTGAAATTCAAGCCAATGCAATATTGGAGATGAAATTAAGACGACTTACAGGTTTGGAACAAGATAAGATAGATAATGAGTTGGTTGAACTCTATAAACTCATTGATTATCTGCGTTCTATTCTAAAAAGTGAAGAGATTTTAAATGGAATTATTGCTGATGAACTCAGAGAGATTGGGGATAACTTTAAAAGTGATAGAAGAACAGAGATTATAGATGATTATGATGATATAGATATAGAAGATTTAATTCCAAATGAGCCTATGGTTGTAACTATTACACATAGAGGATATATCAAAAGAGTAGCAGTTAAACAGTATGAGAAACAAAAAAGAGGTGGTAAAGGTAAGATTGCAGTAACTACCCATGATGATGACTTTATAGAGCAGTTCTTTATCTCTACTACTCATGATACTTTGATGTTTGTTACAGATATGGGTCAACTATATTGGTTAAAAGTATATAGAATTCCAGAAGGAAGTAGAACAGCTAAAGGAAAAGCAGTTGTCAATCTGATTAATCTTCGACCTGATGAGAAGATTATGTCTATTATCCCAACGACTGATTTCCATGAGGATAAAGGGTTAATATTCTTTACTCGAAATGGTATAGTCAAACGAACAAATCTTAAAGAGTACTCAAATATTAGAGTTAATGGTATCAGAGCCATTAACCTTGATGAAGATGATAGTATAGTTACTGCACAGATAGTAATGCCCGATACCAAATGGCTATTTATAACTACCAAAAAAGGTCAATGTATTAGATTTAAAGTAGAAGATGCTAGAGAGATAGGTAGAGTAGCACGAGGTGTGGCAGGTATTAAATTTAAAATAGATAATGATTTTGTATGTGGTGCTACAACTATAGCAGATGAAAATAGCGAACTATTAATGTTAAGTGAAAAAGGTATTGGCAAACGAACAACAGCATCAGAATATAGAGAGCAGAGTCGTGCAGGAAAAGGTGTAATTAGTATGAAGCTTACCCCAAAAACGGGTGATGTAGTAGGCGTAGTAATGGTAGAAGAGGACAAAGATATGATGTGTCTAACTAGTATCGGTAAAATGATAAGAGTTGATATGCAGACTATTCGTAAAGCAGGACGAAATACATCAGGTGTAAAAGTAGTCAATGTTGAGAAAAAAGATATAGTTGTTAGTATGGCAAAATGTCCCAAAGAGGAAGCAGAAGAGCCAGATATTGTTAATAGGGAGGGATTGATAGAATAATTTCTTAATATGCTCTAAAAAGCCAATACTCACATCTATTTGGTTAAAATGGCATTAATATTATTTTAACAAAAAAGGACAAATTTGAAAAAATATAATATCGCAGTAGTTGGTGCAAGTGGTGCTGTTGGTGAAGAACTTTTTAGAGTTTTGGAAGAGCAAAATTTTCCTATAGCCAATCTTTTACCATTAGCAAGTGCAAATTCAGCAGGTAATATAATTGAGTTTGCAGGTCGAGAGTATAAAATTGAAGAACTTACAGAGGATGTATTTGTAGATAGAGATATTGATATAGCCTTTTTTAGTGCAGGTGGAAGTATCTCTGCTAAATATGCTAAATATGCTGTAGAGTCTGGTGCTGTTGTAATTGATAATACTAGTCATTTTCGAATGATGGATAGAGTACCATTAGTCGTTCCTGAAGTTAATCCTGAAGATATTGAGCTATGGGAAGATACAGGGATAATTGCAAATCCAAACTGTTCTACTATTCAGATGGTACAACTTCTTAAACCTCTTGATGATTTATATGGTATCAAAAGAGTAGATGTAAGTACATATCAAGCTACTTCTGGAGCAGGAAAAGCTGGAATGGAAGAGCTTGTTATGCAGATGAAAGACTTTTTCGCATTTCAACTTTCTGATACCGAAATTAAAGCTTTTGCACATCAGATTGCTTTAAATGTTATTCCTCATATTGATGTACCTCAACCAAATGGATATACAAAAGAGGAGATGAAAATGGTTGAGGAGACTAATAAGATTATGCACTCTGATTTTGCTGTTAGTGCTACTTGTGTACGAGTTCCAGTTCTTAGAAGTCATAGTGAGTCTATTACTATTACATTTCAAGAGGGGGTTATCGTAAGTGTAGAAAAAGCTAGAGAGGTATTAGATAATTTTGAAAATGTAAAAGTCATTGATGATTTGGAAAATAATAAATATCCTATGCCTATAACTGCAACAGATACAGACTTAACTTATGTGGGTAGAATTAGAAAAGATATATACTCTCCAAATATATTGCATATCTGGGGTGTTGCAGACCAAGTTAGAGTAGGGGCAGCTACTAATGCTGTAAGAATTGCTCAAAAGTGGATAGAATTAGAGGATTAATATGAAACATATAGAACATTTTTTTGAAAGTTTTTTATGGAATACAAGATTTTTTGTGCTTTTAGCAGTTATCTTCTCTATGTTTGGTGGAATAGCACTTTTTCTTGTCGCATCAGTAGATATTTATGAAGTGGTAAGAGAGGTGATTACTACTTATTTAAATCATCTTCATCCTGATAAATTTCATGAGATAATTGTGGGTGGGCTTATTGGTGCAGTTGATTTATATTTAATGGCTGTGGTTATGTTTATTTTTGGTTTTGGACTTTATGAACTCTTTATTTCAGAGATAGATGTAGCCAAGAGACAAGGTGCATCTAAAATATTAGAAATTCATTCACTTGACGAACTTAAAGATAAACTAGGTAAAGTAATCGTAATGGTATTAATTGTTAATTTTTTCCAACGAGTACTTTTTACAACATATAATGGGGCTTTGGATTTGGTATATTTTGCTATCTCTATTTTGGCTCTATCTATATCATTATATTTTTTACATAAAGGTCATTAATGAGTAAAATTTTTGTAGATGCCTGTTTAGGCAAAGAGACCCCATACACACCAGTATGGATGATGAGACAAGCAGGACGATATTTGCCTGAATATATGGCAGTAAGAGCAGAGGCAGGGAACTTTTTGAACTTATGTCATGACCCCAAAAAAGCATGTGAAGTTACGCTACAACCTGTAGATATAGTAGGTGTAGATGCAGCTATTTTATTCTCTGATATATTAGTTATTCCTGATGAGATGGGTATGGATTTAGAGTTTATCAAAGGTTTTGGGCCCAAATTTAATGACCCTATTAAATCGCAAGAAGATTTAGATAGACTTATTGGCGGTGAAGTAGCTGCTAGTAAGCTCACCTATGTATATGATACTATTAAACTTATTAGAGAAGAGCTTGACCAAAGAGATGATAATAAAGCATTAATTGGATTTTGTGGAGCTCCTTGGACTTTGGCTACTTATATGATAGAGGGTCAAGGGACTAAAACATATAATATTTGTAAAAAAATGATGTACTCAAATCCTGAACTTTTACATAAAATATTAGCAAAAGTTACAGAAGTGGTCAAATATTACATGGAAAAACAGATAAACTCTGGTATAGATGTAGTACAAATCTTTGATAGCTGGGCTAGTGCAATAGAGCCGAGTAAATATAATGAGTTTAGTTGGAAATATATGGTAGAGATAGCTGATTATCTCAAATCAAAATATCCCAACACTCCTATTATTATGTTTCCAAAAGGTGTTCCAGCATTTTTAGACCAAGTATATGGAAACTTTGATGTATTTGGTGTAGATTGGGGTACTCCTATGGCATTAGCTAAAGAGAAATTAGGTGATAGATATGTACTTCAAGGAAATATGGAGCCATGCAGATTATATAGTAAAGAGGCAACAACAGAGTGTGTCGAGTCATTAGCACAGACTATGAGAGATGGACGACATATATTTAATCTAGGTCATGGGATATTGCCTGATGTTCCTGTAGAAAATGCTAAACATTTTGTTAGTGAGTGTCATAGAGTATCAAGAGTAATATTATAAAATCTATAAATTTATAGGAGTAATGAAAAATTAATTGCTATTGAAGATAGTAAAGAAAAGCTTAATGAAGTTAGACAATTAAAATAAAATATATTTTAAGATACAATACGCATAATATTAAATATAGGAAAAAGTATGTATCTATTCACAAGTGAAGTTGTAAGCCCAGGGCATCCTGATAAATGTGCTGATATTATTGCAGATAGTATCGTTGATAAATTGATAATAGGGGATAGTAAGTCGCGAGTTGCATCAGAAGTTTTTGTGGCAGGACGACATGTAATTATCGGTGGAGAGGTAACTTCAAGTACTAATCTAACCACAGAAGATTATGAAAAAATCGTACATGATGCACTAATAAAAATAGGTTATAATGGTAATCCATATTTCAGCAAAGAGGAGTGTTTGCATCCTGAAGATGTAGAGGTTCGAGTTCTTTTAAATGCTCAATCACCTGATATTAATCAAGGTGTTGACCAAGAAGATGGAGAGATAGGAGCTGGAGACCAAGGTATTATGTTTGGATACGCAGATATAGAGACCGAAAATTATATGCCAAGTGCTATTACTTATGCACGAATGCTTATGGAAAAAGTATATGAGTATGCCAAAGCTAATCCATCAGAGCTTGGAATTGATATTAAGACACAAGTAACTATGGATTATGGAGTCAAAGATAACTTTGAAAATTGTAAACCTCAAAAAATTCATACTATAGTAGTATCAGCCCCATGTGTATCTAATATGAGTATAGATGAGGTTAGAACACTTATAGGTGGATTAATAGAAGAAGCAGGACTGCCAAAAGAGTTATATAAAAAAGAAGATTGTATTATTCATATAAATCCAACAGGTAAATATGTATCACACTCATCACTTCATGACTCAGGACTTACTGGACGCAAACTTATAGTTGATAGTTTTGGAGGTTATTCACCAATTGGTGGAGGGGCTCAAAGTTCAAAAGATTATACCAAAGTTGACCGTTCAGGATTATATGCTTCAAGATATATTGCCAAACATATTGTAGCATCAGGTTTAGCAAAAAAATGTGTAGTTCAAATATCTTATGCTATTGGAGTAGCTAGACCTACTTCTGTAGCAGTTGATAGTTATGGTACAGTAATAAATGGATTAGATGATGATAAGTTATCTAAATTTGTTATGGAGAATTTCCCATTAACTCCAAATTGGATTACAAAAAAGTTTAATTTAGATAAACCATCAGAAGATACATTTTTGTATGCAGATATTGCAGGTCGTGGACAGGTAGGGCAGGGTGATTATCCTTGGGAACAACTTGATAGTCTAAAACTATTTGAAAAATTAAAATAGTCTTTATGATTAGATTTTTATGGTTAATTATACCAGTTATATTATTAGCCGACAAACCTAATCTTTTACTGCTCAAAGTATATAAGGAGCAGAATATAACAGGTTGGGTAATGAGTGAAAAGCTTGATGGTATCAGAGCTTATTGGAATGGGAAAAATCTAATAAGTAGAGGTGGCAAACTCATTTATGCTCCAAAATGGTTTACCAAAGATTATCCCTCTTTTCCAATAGATGGTGAACTTTGGACAAAAAGAGCCGATTTTGAAAATATATCTTCTATTGTTCGAGATAAAACTCCATCTAATGGTTGGAAGAGTATAACATATAATATTTTTGAAGTCCCAAATGCCAAAGGTAATCTATGGCAAAGACTATCAAAAGTAAAGCCTTATAAGAGTAAAATTATAAAAATAATTCCACAAATTGAAGTAAAAAATAGAGCTAATCTTCAAAAATTCCTAAAAGAGATAGAAGCAAAAGGTGGAGAGGGTGTAGTGGTTCGTAACCCAAGGAGTCCATATATTGCCAAAAGAACAAGTAACGCACTTAAAGTAAAAAGTTTTTATGATACAGAGTGTAAAGTGACAAGATATATCAAGGGTAATGGAAAATTTAGGGATATGTTAGGCTCATTAGAGTGTAAATTAGAAAATGGAACTCTATTTAAAATAGGTTCAGGCTTTACAAACCAAGAGAGAAAAAATCCTCCACCTATTGGTAGTATAATAACATTTAAATATAAAGAGTTTACAAAATATGGGAAACCTAGATTTCCTGTGTTTTTGAGGATTAGAGAAATTAGATAAGGAATAAAAAATGTTCAATAATAAAAATATATTAATAACAGGTGGAACAGGAAGCTTTGGGAAAAAATATACACAGATTATTTTAGAAAAATATAGACCAAATAAGATAATAATTTATAGTAGAGATGAGCTAAAACAGTATGAGATGGCACAAGAGTTTAATAATTCATGTATGAGATATTTTATAGGTGATGTACGAGATAGTGATAGATTAAAAGAGGCAATGGATGGAGTTGATTTTGTAATCCATGCAGCAGCACTCAAACATGTGCCAGTAGCAGAGTATAACCCTATGGAGTGTATCAAGACCAATATTAATGGAGCAGAGAATGTAATAAAAGCTTCTATTGCTAATAATGTAGAAAAAGTAATTGCTCTCTCAACTGATAAAGCTGCAAATCCTGTTAATCTATATGGTGCAACCAAATTAGCTTCAGATAAACTTTTTGTAGCTGCTAATAATATGGTAGGCAAAAGAAGAACTAGATTTGCAGTAGTTCGATATGGAAATGTAACAGGTAGTAGAGGAAGTGTTATCCCCTTTTTCAAAAAACTTCTTGAAAATGGAGCTACAGAGTTACCAATTACAGATGAAAAAATGACACGATTTTTAATAACTCTTGAAGATGGTGTAAATTTTGTTCTTAAAAACTTTGAACGGATGTATGGAGGAGAGATTTTTATCCCTAAAATCCCATCTATGTATATGACAGAGTTAGCCAAAGCCTTAGCACCTAATATTCCACATAAAATTATAGGTATAAGACCAGGAGAGAAACTCCATGAGATAATGTGTCCTGCTGATGATTCTCACTTGACACTAGAGTTTGATGACCATTTTGTGATTAAACCTACTATTCAATTTACTGATATTGCTGATTTTTCTACTAATAGATTAGGAGAAAAGGGAGTACCTGTAAGACAAGGATTTGAATATAACTCTGGAAATAATACAGAGTGGTTAACTCACAAAGAGCTTTTAGAGATGATTAAGGATTTCTAAATGAAATTTATCCCATATGGAAGACAATATATAGAGCAAAATGATATAGATGCAGTAGTAGAGACGCTAAAATCAGAGTATCTAACCACTGGACCAAAAGTAAAAGAGTTTGAAGAGGTGATTGCCTCCTATTGTGGGGCTAAATATTGTGTAGCAGTAGCAAATGGAACAGGGGCTTTACATCTAGCATCACTTGTTTTATTGAATAAGGGTGATAGAGTATTGACTACTCCAAACTCATTTTTAGCAACATCTAACTCAATTCTCTATGCAGGAGCAGAGCCTATATTTGTAGATATTGCAACTGATGGCAATATAGATTTGGATTTATGTGAAGAGGAGCTAAAAAAAGACCCAACAATCAAAGCGATATATACAGTAGCCTTTAGTGGCAATATGGTAAATCAAGAGAAGCTACAAAAGATAAGAGATAATTACAGTATAACGATATTAGAGGATAATGCTCACGCTATTGGAGCAGTTTATAATGGAATAAAAGCAGGAAGTTGTGTTAATAGTGATATCTCTATCTTCTCTTTTCACCCTGTAAAACATCTGACTACTGGTGAGGGTGGAGCGATTACTACTAACTCAAAAGAGATTTATGAAAAACTTCTAACTCTAAGAGGTCATGGAATGGTAAAGAGTCCTGATATGAAGCCTTGGGAGTATGAGATGAGAGAGCTAGGGTTTAACTATAGAATTACTGATATACAGTGTGCTTTGGGTTTAAGTCAACTAAATAGACTAGATAGCTTTATAGATAGAAGAGTTGAGATAGCTAAGAGATATGATAAGGCTTTTGAAAACTCTATTATTAACCCACTTTATAGTTATAATGGAAAATCCTCTTATCATCTCTATGTGGTTCAAGTAAATTTCTCAAAACTAACTATCTCAAAAGAGGAGCTATTTAATAGACTTAAAGAGAAGAGTATAGGTATTCAACTACATTATATCCCTATCAACCAACAGCCATATTATAAATCATTGGGTTATGGAGATGAGGTTACCCCTGTTATGGATAAATATTATAATAGATGTTTCTCTCTACCAATGTATCCAAAATTAAGTGATAATGAACAAGAGTATGTGATAAAAACACTTTTAGAAGTTCTAAATGGATAGAGCAGTAGCAATTATTCCTGCAAGAGGTGGAAGCAAAAGAATACCAAGAAAAAATATCAAAGATTTTCACGGTAAACCTCTTATTGCCTACTCTATCGAGACTGCCATAGAGTCAAATCTTTTTGAGAGAGTAATAGTCTCAACAGATGACCCAGAGATAGCCTCTATAGCCAAAAAGTATGGAGCAGAGATTTATATACGACCAAAAGAGTTAGCCAATGACTATACAGCTACACAACCTGTAGTAGATAATGTACTAGAAAATATTGATACCAAATATGACTACTGCTGTACTCTTTATGCTACTGCTCCTCTTTTACAATCAAAATATCTAATAGAGGGGTTTGAGAAGCTTAAAAATAGTAATGCAATTAATACTTTTAGTGCAACAACTATGCCTTTTCCAATTCAGAGAACCTTTAAGATAAATAAAAATGGTAGATGTGAGATGTTTACTCCAGAGTTTTATAGTGCTAGAAGCCAAGATTTAGAAGAGTCGTATCAAGATGCAGGAGAGTTTTATTGGACAAAATTGGGTAGGAAATCAGATAAGATAATGTTTGGGGAGGACTCTATCCCTATAATTTTACCTCGTTATTTGGTTCAAGATATAGATACGCTTGAGGATTGGAAGAGAGCAGAGATTGCGTATGAGATAATAAATCGGAGAGGAAGATGAATATCCTATTTAGAGCCAATTCATCATCAACTATCGGTACAGGGCATATTATGAGAGATTTGGTCTTAGCCAAACAGTATAGAGATGATAATATTATATTTGCTACTCAAAAATTAAAGGGGAATATTAATTATAAGATAATAGAAGAGGGTTATGGAGTAGAGATTTTAAACTCAAATAGTATAAGTGAAGTTCAGAGTTTAATAGATAGTTATAATATTGATATGATTGTCATAGACCACTATGGTATAGATTATAAGTATGAAAAACTTTTAAAAGAGAATAATCCTAATCTAAAAGTTATGGTACTAGATGATACTTATGAGAAACACCATTGTGATATACTTCTTAATCATAATATTAGTGCTGATAAGAATAGATATAAAGGTTTAGTTCCTGATTTTTGTGAACTTCGATGTGGAGCTAAATATACACTGCTTAGAGATGAATTTTATCAAGAAAAAAAGATAAAAAGAGATAAACTATATGATGTCTTAATAGCTATGGGTGGGGCTGATACAGCCAATTTAAATATTCCCATATTAGAAGCTTTGCCTTTAAATTTAGAGGTAGCTATTATTACAACTATAGCAAATGCAAATTTAGAGGAGTTATCAGAGTATATCAAAGATAAAAACAATATCACACTATTTATTAACTCTAATGAGGTAGCAAAGATTATAAACCAAAGTAAATTTGCTATAATTACACCTAGTGTTACGGTAAATGAACTCTATTTTATGGGTGTTGATTTTTTGGCTATTCAGACAGCTGATAATCAAGAGGATATATATAGTTATTTATCTAAAAATACTTATATGGTAATGAAAAAATTTAATACTGAAAGATTGATAAATATATTAGATATAAGATTAAATATAGAGCTTATTAATTTTACTGAGCTTTTATTAGAAGAAAAAAAGATGATTTTAGAATGGAGAAATCATAAAGCTATTAGAAAATGGATGTATAATCAAGAGGTGATAAGCTTGGTTGAACATTTAAATTATATAAAAAGTCTCTCTTCCAAAAAAGATAGATTATATTTCATGGTTAGATATAGAAATGAGGTTATTGGAGTAATTGATTTTACAAATATAAATTATATCAATAAAAAAACAGATTTTGGAATATATGCAAAGCCAGATAGTAGAGGTTTTGGAAAAATATTAATGAGTTCAATTATAAATTATGCTTTTTATAGTTTAAAAATGGATAGATTAATAGCAGAGGTTTTTATAGAAAATACTAAAGCAATATCTTTGTATAAAAAATTTAATTTTGAGCAGATAGATGTAAAAGTTGTTGATGGTAGAGATATGATTATCATGGAATTAAAAAAATAAATGATATATAAAAAAAGAATTTTTGGAAAAACAAAATAGTTAACTATAAGTAGTGCTATTGGATTTAGAACTAGAATAAAGAATTATATATTTTAAGGGGTATATTTTGAAACTAGGTAATTTTGACCTACAAAAAGATGGAACATTTATAATAGCTGAAATGAGTGCAAACCATGGTGGAGATATAGATATAGCCAAAGAGACTATAAGAGTAGCCAAAGAGTGTGGTGCTAATGCAATTAAACTCCAAACCTATAGAGCCGATACTTTAACTCTTGATTGTGACAAAGATGATTTTATAATCAAAGGTGGCACACTTTGGGATGGTAGAAAACTTTATGATTTATATAAAGAAGCATATACTCCTTGGGAGTGGCACAAAGAGCTATTTGGGTATGCTAGAGAGATAGGTATAGATATATTTTCAAGCCCTTTTGATAAGAGTGCTGTTGATTTTTTGGAGCAGTTTAATCCATCTGCTTATAAGATAGCCTCTTTTGAGATAACTGATTATGAGCTAGTAAGATATACTGCCTCTAAAATGAGACCTATAATTATATCTACTGGTATTGCTACCATTGATGAAATTCAAGATGTGGTAGATATTTGTAAAGATGAGGGAAATAGTAGTATAATTTTACTAAAATGCACCTCTGCCTATCCTGCACCATTAGAAGATGCCAATTTAAAAATGATACCAAATATAAAAGAGACCTTTGGAGTAGAAGTTGGATTTAGTGACCATACTATAGGGTCAACTGCTCCAATTATGGCTGTGGCATTGGGTGCAAAAGTGATAGAGAAACATTTTATAATAGATAAATCTATTGGTGGGGCTGATGCTAAATTTTCTATGGATAGAGATGCGTTTACAGATATGATAAAAGCTATAAGGGAGGCTGAAAAACTTTTAGGTAAAATAGACTACTCTATGGGTGAAAAAAAGAGAAAATCGAGACAGTTCGCTAGAAGTCTATATGTGGCAAAAGATATTAAAAGAGGTGAGGTTTTTACAGAAGAGAATATTAGAAGTGTTAGACCATCTTTTGGGTTACATCCTAAGTATCTAAAGGATATTTTGGGTCAAGTAGCTACTAGAGATTATAGCTTTGGGGATAGATTTGAGTAATAAGATACTTTATATTGTGGATATTAAATATAAACAGAAAGATAATTTTAATCTAAGTGGTTATATTAAAGAGGGTTCATCTGTTCTATCTCTAACCCCATATTCATCATATTTTCTTGATAAATTAAAAATAGATTATAAAACATTTCATGATATTTTATCTATAGAGGATTTCAGAGATAATCTAATTAAAGAGTATAAAAAGATAGAGAAGATTTTTGATACTTATCAAGATTTTTCATATATGTTTTATTATTTAGTTCTAATCAAAACAAAACAGATATATTATAAATCAATAGAAGATTTTATATCTATAGAAAAAAAGATAAACCAGAAAATTATCTATATTACTGATAGTAAAAGGGTTAATCCTGATATGAAAAATTATAATTTTATATCAAATAATTATACTCTATTACATACATTTAAAGATATTGATACTATTATAGAGCTTAGTAATAGAGATAACTATTTCTATTTTAGAAAAAAGATAGATTATCTCTTATCTCAATTAATAAATATAAAACAACTCTCTACTAAGATAAAAAAATATATTTTAAAGAAAAAATATAAAGTTACTCTATCTTATGATAATATCAATTTTGACTCCTTTTTTAGAGCAAAAAAGGATAAACAGGTAAATATACCATTAGAAGATATAAAAAGAGAATATCAAATAGTTAAAGAAAATTTATATCCTATATTACAAGTAGAGAGTAGTTCTAAATATATTAATAATATGTATGAAAATTTTTTTTCATCTATAGAAGATGAACTCAATAGCACCTCTAAAATTCAAAATATAAAGATAGAGCCTTTTATTTTTATCTCTAATCACTCTGATATGATTAAAGGATTAATCTATAAATATAACAAGATACCTAAAATCTTTATGCAACATGGAAGTTATCTTCATGAGAATATTACACTTAAATATTGTGAAATATATCCAGCAGATATAAATTTTGTTTTCAATGATTATGTAAAAGAGTTTTTTATAAAAAGAGGCTCTAAAAGAGTTGAAGTTATAGGAAGTATTAACTTTAATAAACCAATAAAGGTAAAAAGAACAAAATATGATTATGTTTATATAACTTTCTGTTCAAACTATACATATTCGGGTACATTTATAGGAGAAAGAGAAGCTATTGTTAGTATGGATGCTATGAATATTTATCAAAGGCATAAATATATTATTGAGTTATTTGGAACAAAATTTATATCTAAAAAGCTATGTATTAAAATACAACATAATATTATGTTATCTCATTTATATATTCCTCTAATTGAATTGAGCAGAAATTATAATAATATAACTATTGACTTTACTACACCATTACACTCATTAATGGAATGGTCAAAATATATATTAAGTGATTATTTCTCTACAGAGTTTACTAATATAGATTTACACTATAAAAAAGATATTATCTTATTTCAAAATGCTCCATATCCATTAAAAAGAGATATTTTAGAAGATATGAAAAAGATGTTTATTTTAGTAGATACTATTGATGATTTGGAAGATAAGATAAAAAATATAGAAAAGATAACCAAAAATAGAAAAAGAGATAGCCATATTATAGAAAAGTATGCCTCTAAGAGATGTGATACGGAGAGTATTGCTATTAATATATTAAAAAAGTATTTAGATGGAAGATAGTTTAAAAAAGAGATATTTAATTAAACTCATTGCTAATATTTTAAATGGACTAATTAATATTGTTATAGTAGCTATTGTTCCTAAAGCATTAGGCCCTATCTCATTTGGTCAATTTTCATATATTCAACAATTTTTTACACAATTTATTAATTTTTTAGATAGTGGTACATCTACAGCATTTTTTATAAAATTATCAAAAGATATAAAAAGAAAAGAGCTTTTAAAATTTTATTTTCTTTATGCTCTATCTGTATTGATAATTACATATTTGATAATATTTTCAATTGATAATTTAAATTATATCACTATACTATTTCCTAATATAGAGATAGAGTTTATATACTTAGGTATTCTATTTGGTTTTTTAGTTTGGTTTACAAGAGTTTTTATCTATATATCTGATGCTTATGTTTTAACAGTTTGGGTTGAGTCTTTTAAAATAGTACATAAAATATTATCATTACTATTGCTTATCTATTTTATCTACTATTTACCATTTGATTTAACGCAATATTTCTACTTTAACTATATATCTCTATCTCTATTTATAATAGCTATCTCTTGTCTATTTATAAAAAAGGGGATTATCTCTTTTGATATTTTTACTACGCAATTAAATAGTATTTTTTTAATCAAAGAGTTCTTTAATTTTGCTTCACCTTTAGTTATCTTTAATATGGTAGCAATTAGTTTTAGTATGTTTGATATTTGGCTTTTACAAAAATTAGGTGGTTCTGAACAGACAGGTTTTTATGGTCTAGCTTACTCTATTTCAGCTATGTGTTTTCTTTTTACAAGTGCTATGACACCTATTATTACAAGAGAGTTTGCAAAATCTTTTGCAGAAAAAAATATTAAAGAGATGAGAGTATTATTTTTTAAATATATACCTATCTTTTATGCTATTGCTACATATTTTAGTGTTTTCATTGCTTTTCAAAGTGAGAATTTATTAGCAATTTTTACAAATCATGAATTTCATGATGCCTATTTAGTGCTTATGATTATGGCATACTATCCAATTCATCAAACTTATGGTCAATTAAGTGGGTCAATATTTTATGTAACAGAACAGACTAAATTAATTAGAAATATTGGTATTTTATCTTCTATTTTAGGGTTTATATTAACAATTTTATTTCTTTATATTTTTGATTTACAAGCTATAGGTTTAGCATTCAAAATGGTAATCATACAGATTATAAGTGTTAATATACAGCTATATTTTAATAGTAAATTTTTGGATTTTAAAATATCATATTTTATAAAACATCAAATCTTTTCATTATTATTTTTTATGCTTATAGCATATATAACAGATTTTATTATGTTTCCTTTTTCTAATAAGTTAATAGAGTTTTTAGTTTCAGGATTAATATATACTATTTTTGTTTTAATAGGTGTTATAATAGCACCTACAATTTTTGGTTTATCAAAAGAAGAGATTTTAAGTATAAAAAATTATTTAAAAAAAATAAGGATTAAATAGTATGGAAATAACCAATAAAAGTTTTTGGGAAAAGTATTGGGGGGAGATTATCTTACCTCAAAAGGTTGATTATAATTTTAAAAATGATAGAGTGATTGCCCAAAGTATAGAAAAATATATTCCAAATGGAAAGAATAAACTAAAAGCACTTGAAATTGGTTGTGCCCCTGGTAAATGGATGATTTTTTTATATGAAAAATTAAATTATAGGATTGATGGTTTGGAGTATATAGATATTGCTTCTAAAAAAACTGTAGAAAATCTTACATTATGTGATATTCCAGAAGAGAATTTTAATGTAATTAGAGCTGATTTTTTAAAACAAAAACCTAACTCTCAATATGATTTACTATTATCTTTAGGTTTTATAGAACATTTTGATAACTATAGTGATATTTTTAATAAACATTTAGCTTATACAAAAAAAGATGGTTATGTAGTAATAGGATTTCCTAATTTTAGGGGTATTAATTATTATATTCAACTATTTATAGATAGGGTTTCAGGAAGTAAAATCATAGAAAATCATAATATATCTATGATGGACAAGAAGATAATGGAAAATATGATTAATGATAAAAAAAAGAGTATAGTTTTTATTGATTATATAGGAGGATTTGAGTTTGCTCTATTTAATTTAAATGATATTAAAAATTTTCCTTTAAGAGTATTTATGAAAATTTTTGTTAAATCTCTATCTATTATCTGTTCAAAAACCAAAAATAGATATATTTCAAGCTATTTACTATTTATTATTCAAAATGATTAAATTAATAATATATACTGAGAACTATTTTGCTGGAGGGCTAGAAAGATTTATTTTTGACCTCATTTTAAGTGATATATTTGATATTCATATTATGGTTAATAGTGATAATAAAAGAGTAATAAATTTTGCAAAACAATATAATATATCTTATACAGATATACCTCTTATTAATTTCAAAATCTTAAAATATAAAGATAATAAAATTATTAAACTATTTAATTTTATAGCATACTATATTAGTATGATACCAAACTATTTTTTATTAAAACGAAAATTACAAGATATATTAACAGATAATCTACTTATTGTAAATGGAGGATACCCAGCAGCACTTAGCTCTTTTTCTATAGCTATCGCTGGAAAGAGATTGGGAGTTAAAAGGGTTGGACTCTCTATTTTAAGTACTCCTTCGCCATACTATAATAATAAATTTTTCTCTTTTTTTCATTCAAAATTGGATAGTTTTACAGATAAATATATTGATTTTTATATCCCAAATTCAAATAAGATTAAGTCTGAATTGATAAAAATTGGCTTTAAGTCAGATAAAATAAAAACTATATATACAGGTGTTAATATCCCTTCTAATTTAAGAAAATATCCTACTCTTAATTATAAAAATCTTCAATTAACCAAAAATAATAGTGAAGTTTGGATAGCTATGATTGCACTATTGGGTTCAACTAAACGACAAGATTTATTAATAGATGCAATGAGTAAAATTGAAGATAAAAGTATAAAATTACTACTTGTTGGTGATGGACCTAAAAAAGAGATGCTTATAGAAAAAGTTAAAAAATTAAATTTAAATAATAATATATTTTTTCTAGGATGGATAGAAAATCCCAAATTTATTTATCAATTTATAGATATGATAGTATATCTATCTGACCATGAAGGATTACCTTATGCAATAAGTGAAGCTATGTCATATAAAATCCCTATTATTGCTAGTGATGTAGGTGGGATACCACAACAGATTGATAATAAAAAAGGTGGATTATTAATTAAGAATAGTGATATAGATAGTTTAGTTGATAAAATCCAACTCTTAGCAAGAGATAAAGAGCTACAACAAAAGTATGCTAACTACTCTTTTAATAAATTAAAAATAACATTTTCTATAAATAGAATGAAAAAAGAAATTTTTGATTTATATACAAAAAATTAACAAGGAATTAAAGATATGAAAGTAGTACTACTAGCAGGTGGATTTGGCACAAGACTTAGTGAAGAGACAGATATTCGACCAAAGCCAATGGTAGAGATAGGTGGAAAGCCAATTCTTTGGCATATTATGAAGATATACTCACACTATGGATTTAATGAATTTGTAGTTCTACTTGGATATAAAGGTTATTATATCAAAGAGTATTTTGCAAACTACTTTTTACACCAAAGCGATATAACAATAGATTTACAAAATAATAAAATGGAAGTTCTAAACAGTTCTAGTGAACCTTGGAGGGTAACCCTACTTGATACAGGGTTAAATAGTATGACAGGTGGGCGAATAAAAAAAGCTCAAAAGTTTATAGGCAATGAACCATTTATGTTAACTTATGGTGATGGGGTAGCCGATATTAATATCAAAGAGTTGATTGATTTTCATAAATCACATAAAAGGGTACTCACAATGACATCAACTCAACCTGCTGGTAGATTTGGGGCTTTGGATATTGATGAAAATAATAGAGTAAATGTATTTAAAGAGAAACCAAAAGGTGATGGTAGTTGGATAAATGCTGGGTTCTTTGTTTGTGAGCCTAAAGTTTTTGACTATATTGGAGATAATGACTCAATTGTATTTGAACAAGAACCATTACAAAATATAGCACAAGATGGTGAGTTAATTACTTTTAAACATAGTGGTTTTTGGAAGCCTATGGATAGTCTAAAAGATAAAAATGATTTAAATGATTTATGGAGTAAAAATTTAGCACCTTGGAAGGTATGGAATAATGTTTAATAATATATATAGAGATAAAAAAGTTCTAATTACAGGAAATACAGGATTTAAAGGCAGTTGGTTAACTGTTTGGTTACTTAAATTAGGAGCTAAGATTATTGGAATTTCAAAAGATATTCCAACCTCTCCATCTATGTTTGAGGAGTTAAAGTTAGAGAAGCAAATAGAGCATCATTTTATAGATATAAGAGATTTAGAGGCTCTACAGGAGGTTATAGATAACTCCAGACCAGATTTTATATTTCATTTGGCTGCTCAACCTATTGTATCACTCTCATACAGTAATCCTTTAGAGACACTTAGTTCTAATATTATGGGGACAGCTAATATCTTAGAGGCTTTAAGGGTATTAGATTTTTCTGTAACTGTAATTATGATTACAAGTGATAAGGCATATGATAATATAGAGCAGGTTTGGGGATATAAAGAGAGTGATAAGCTTGGTGGAAAAGATATATATAGTGGAAGTAAAGGTGGGGCTGAAGTTGTAATTAAATCATACTATCACTCATTTTTTAGAGATAATCCAAAAATAAAAATAGCTATTGGAAGAGCTGGAAATGTAATTGGTGGTGGTGATTGGGCAAAAGATAGGATAGTGGTTGATTGTATGGAGGCATGGAGTAGAGGAGAAGCTGTTGAGATAAGAAGTCCTAATGCTACTCGTCCATGGCAACATGTATTAGAACCTCTAAGTGGATACTTAAATTTAGGTGCAGAGCTTTATAGTAATAATAGTTTAGATGGAGAGGCATTTAATTTTGGACCAAGAGCTGAACAGAACCATACAGTCAAACAACTACTTATAGATTTGAGCAGATATTGGAATTTCAAAAATATAGATAAAGCTTTTAGCGTAACTGATAATATTCCTTTTCATGAGGCAGGATTACTAAAATTAAATTGTGATAAGGCTCTATTTTATCTTAAATGGCATAGTAATTTAGAGTATATTGATACTATTAGATTTGTTAGTGAGTGGTATTATGACTACTATAAAAAAGATGTGAATATCTATACTAAAACCATTAAACAGATAGATGAGTATGAGAGTATGGCAGAAAAAAAAGGTCTAAAATGGATGGAGTAGTAGTTACACCACTTAAGCAGATTAGAAATCCCAAAGGTGATATATTTCATGCTATGAAAAGTAGTGATAGTGGATATAGTGGGTTTGGAGAGGCTTATTTTACAACCGTTCATAAGGGTAATATAAAAGGGTGGAAAAAGCATACTCAAATGACTCTAAATTTAGTAGTTGTAAGTGGAGAGATTGAATTTGTAATTTACAATGAGTTAGATAAGAGTTTTTTTACTATTAAATTATCCCATGATAACTATCAGCGATTAACGATAGAGCCTAATTTATGGGTTGCATTTAGAGGTCTAAAAGAGCATAATATGCTATTAAATATAGCCAATATTGAACATAACCCCAATGAAGCAGAAAATTTGGAACTAGATAGGATTAAATATGAGTGGTAAGAGAGTTCTAATTACAGGTGGATTTGGAAATTTAGGTTTATGGCTTACAAACTACTTTGCTAGTGGAGACTATAGAATAACCATTCTATCCAAAAATATTAATATTAAATTAGATAAGGATTATAGAGTTATTCAAGCTGATATAACAGATATTGGTGAGTTAAGAGAGAAATTAAAAGATATAGAGTTTGATTATATCATCCATACAGCAAGTTATAATGAGTATTTTCATAAAGATTATGCCAAAAAAGCCCTTTTGGTAAATACATTAGGGACTAGAAATCTAATAGATGTGTTAAAAGATAAAAATATTAAAAGATTTATATATCTTAGTACATTTCATATATATGGATTAGATAGTGGAATAATCACAGAAGATACTCCACCAAATCCAAAAAATGATTACGCATCAACTCACCTTTTTGCAGAGTATTACCTAAAGCAGTTTGGAGAGAGTGATGAGTTTCCATATATTATATTTAGATTAACAAATAGTTATGGTTCTCCTAAATATATAAATAGCTCTAAATGGTATTTGGTACTAAATGATTTAACAAAATCTGCCTTTATAAAGAAGAAAATTCTATTAAGAGGGAATGGAAAAGCTATTAGAGATTTTATATGGAGTGGTGATGTCTGTTCAGTTATAGAGAAGAGTTTTCATTTTAAAGCCAAAGAGATATTTAATTTAAGTTCAAATCAGACCTATAGTATGTACTATATTGCAAAAGAGGTTCAAAGAGTATATAAAAAAAGATATGCTCAGGAGATAGAAATTATATTAAATAGCAGTGATAAAACCCCATCAAAAAATTTAATAGTCGATAATAGCAGACTAAAACAATATATAGATATAGAGTTTTCTAATAAATTTCAAGATGAGGTAGAGAGTATATTTAATCTTTTGGAGTTGCAAAATGGCTAGAGTATCTATCCTAATGAATGGTTATAATTCAGAAAAGTATCTAAAAGAAGCAATAGATAGCATATATGCTCAAACTTATAAGGATTGGGAGATTATATTTATAGATAACTGCTCAACTGACAATACAAAAGAGATAGTTGATAGTTATGATAATATAAAATATTTCAAGACCAAAACAAATATTCCACTAGGAGAGGCTAGAAATTTTGGACTTACTAAATGTAAAGGAGAGTATTTAGCCTTTTTAGATACAGATGATATTTGGCTTAAAGATAAATTAAAAGAGCAGATAGAGTTACTAGATAGCAATAGAAAACTTCAGATGTGTTATGGTGGTGCTATCTGGATAGACGAGAATGGAGATAAGATAGGTCAAGATTTACCAAAGGCTAAAACAGGTTTTATTTTTGATAAACAGCTGATTAGATATGAGGTAAATATGCAAAGCGTTGTAATTAGAAATAGTATAGATATATCTTTTAATACCTCTATGGAGTTCTCTCCAGATTATGACCTATTTATGAGAATTATGAGTATATATCAAGTGGGTGTAATTGGTAGAGCTTTAGTTAAATATAGAAAATTATCTAACTCTCTAACTTCAAAAAAGATAGATAGATGGGCTATTGAGATAGAAGAGAGTTTAAATGATATTTTTAAAAACAATCCAAGTTTAAAAGATAAATATTCAAGAGAATACTCTTTAGCTTATGCAAAAGTTGGGTATTATTATGCCCAATATTTTGTTAGTATAAATGATATGAAAAAAGCTAGAGCATCTCTTTTCCGATATAGGTTGCTAAATAAACAATATCTTTTTTTATATTTTTTATCATATTTTCCTGCATCTATATGGATGTGGATTATAAATTTAAATAATAAATAGGACAATTATGACAAATTCAAAACTCTCTACCAAAAATTTTATATTACTAATACTCTTAGCTTATATATTTAGTCTATCAGTTAGAACCATTTGGGTCTATCAATTCAATGGAGTTGAAGAGTTTAGATGGAACAATCAACTTATGATTAATACCAATGATGGATATGGTTATGCTGAAGGAGCTAGAGATATATTATCAGGTACTCATCAAAAGGGTGATGGCTCTTTTATTGATACCTCTTTAGCTATTGTTACAGCTTTTTTTGTAAAAGTATTACCCTTTTCATTTGAGACTATTATTCTTTGGATGCCTACATTTTTAGGTTCACTCTTGGTAATCCCTATAATGTTAATGGCTAGGGCATTAAATCAAGAGTATGCAGGTTTTATCGGTGCATTATTGGGTGGAATTGCTTGGAGTTATTATAA
>Ga0256914_1000091_pt1 | contig 86324 bp, 74 predicted proteins | sample HulkmetaG_FD_191571 | JGI IMG/M metagenome (GOLD analysis project Ga0256914, IMG submission 191571) | Hydrothermal chimney microbial communities from Main Endeavour vent field at the Juan de Fuca Ridge, Pacific Ocean - Hulk | ecosystem: Environmental > Aquatic > Marine > Hydrothermal vents ...
CACCCCAACTCCCCAACCTACCAATCCCCCGGCCCCCACACCTACCCCTACCGCCGAAACACGCAGCATCGGCCAGATCACCGCAGCCGACGTGGGCCGCACCGTCACCCTGGCCCAGGCCGGCGTTGCCGAAGTTGCCTACTTTTCCAAAGGGATCAAATACACCCTGACCGACGCCACGGGCAGCATCACCTTGCTCCTGTGGCAGAATGTGGTGGAAGAGCTGGCCGACCGCTACGACCTGTTCCCCGGCAGCCAAGTGCAGGTCGTGGGCCAGGTGGATGAATACCGGGGCGAGCTGGAGATCGTGCCCCAGGCCGGCACAGACGTGGTCGTGCTCCACCGGGGCGACCGTCCGCCGGTGGAGGAGCGGGCGGCGGGCGAGATCACCGCGTCGGATGAAGGGCGGGTGTTCATCGTCGAAGGGACGGCGGCCCGCATCGAGGGCGACACCTGGCGCAAAATCTGGCTCAACGACGGCACAGGCGAGATTCTGGTCTATGTGCCGGAGCGGGTGGTGGCCTACCTGCCGGCGGGCCTCGGCGTGGGGGTTCGCCTGCGCATCATCGGGGAAGTGGACATCTACAAAGGTGCGATTGAGATCATCCCCCGCGCCGGCGCAGATGTGGAGGTCAGACCGTGAGAGGGCCGGGGAATGACTATCGGGAGCGGCTGGTAGAGCTACTCTCACAAGACCTGGATTTCCACAACCAGGAGAGCGGATACGCTTCTCACAATTTTCACTCCTTTCCGGCCAAGTTTCCACCCCAATTGCCGCGCAAATTCATCGAGGCGTTGACGGGGCCTGGTGAGCTGATCCTCGACCCGATGGTCGGTTCCGGAACGACGGTGGTCGAGGCGTATCTGACCGGTCGCCGGGCGATAGGGTGTGACATTGATCCTCTGGCACTGATGCTTTCCCAGGTCAAAGTGACACCTTTGGACATCGAAAGAGCAACCCGCATCGGCCAAGAGGTACTGGCACAGGCCAGATCTGCCGTCAGGGAACGGAGAACCGATCTGGAACATGCACTGACAGTCCGTTGGGATTCCAAAACGCGGGCATTCGTGGATTACTGGTTTGCACCCCAGACACAGGTTGAATTGCTGGCACTGATCACACAGATCGCACAGGTGAAGGACGCCGACATCCGAGCCTTTTTGGAATTGGCTTTTTCCGCCATCATCATCACCAAGTCAGGCGGGGTTTCGCTGGCCCTTGATCTGGCCCACACCCGCCCCCACCGTGTCAAGACGGCTGTGGATCGGGATGGGCGGGTGATCGTAGGCCATGACTTGGAAGGAGGGCTACTGCAGCGACGCCGGTGGATGACCAAAACATTGCGCTCACCGCTGGAGGAATTTGCCAAGCGAGTGCAGCAAAACTTAAAAGGTCTGCTTTTCGCCAAACCTCTCCAACCGGCATTAGTGGGATTGGGGGGAGTGGAGTCAGTGCGGTACAAACCGCACATCATGTTGGGGAATGCTCAATCGCTACCCTTGGATGATGACTGCATAGATCTGATCGTCACTTCGCCCCCTTATGCCTCGAATGCCATCGACTACATGCGTGCTCACAAATTTTCGTTGGTGTGGCTGGGCTATCCCATTGATGATCTAGGTCGGAAGCGCAAAGAGTACATCGGCGGGGAAGCCGTGACCGGTTTCGCCTTCGAAGACTTGCCGGATCGAGTCAAGCGCATCGTGACCGATGTTGGCAAACGGGACAGGAAAAAGGGCCAAGTGCTTCACCGCTACTACTCGGAGATGTCGCGGGTCTTGCGCGAGATGTTTCGGGTGCTCAAACCGGGACGGGCGGCCATCGTCGTCGTTGGCAACTCGGTCATGCGAGGGCGAAACACCGAGACGCAAACCTGTCTGGCCGAAATCGGACAGCACATCGGTTTTCAGGTCCCCAAGATTGGGGTGCGGAATCTGGACCGCAATCGGCGGATGATGCCCGCTGGGGCCAATCTGAACTTGAAATCACAGATTCAACAACGGATGCACCGGGAATATGTTATCGGGTTCTACAAACCGGAAGGGATAAAATGAGCATTGCACAGTTACGCCGGGAGTACCATCAACGTATTTGCCAGGAAATTATCCGCCTACACCAGGACGGAGAGACGACGTACCCTAACCTGGCGGACAAGGGGAGCAAGACCAGCCGGGCCATTGCTCAGAGACTGGTCAAAAGGCTGGGTTTCCCCCTGGGAAGCCCCCGCGTTTCGGGGCAGTCAGCAGGTAGGCTCTTTGAAGCAGCGACCAGAGATTTCTTGGAAACGGCTTTTGACCTCTTGCGCCATCTGCGACCTGGGAATTGGTACTATTCCACCCAATCACCCATTTCCAAATTTGACCAATACGAGCATCTGGCGGACCTTGAAAAAATCGTGAGGGAAAATGGCGAGCTGGCATCTGCGTTGGGCCGGGATTACATCATCACGCCTGACATTGTGATCGGGCGGTGGCCTGTTTCGGATGAGGAGATCAACCAGACGGAAATTGTCATCAAGGCAGACGAGTCTTGTGCCCGTTTTACCCCACTCCGGGAGGTGAATTCCCAGTCGGCACGTCCGATTCTTCACGCCAGCGTCTCCTGCAAGTGGACCATTCGGAGCGACCGGGTGCAGAATTCCCGCACCGAAGCCCTGAACCTGATTCGGAATCGGAAGGGCCACACACCCCACATCGTGGCCGTGACCGCCGAACCGCTTCCCACACGTATTGCCTCTCTGGCTCTGGGCACCGGCGACCTGGATTGCGTTTATCATTTTGCCTTGCCGGAATTGCAGGAGGCCATTGCTGAAATTGACAACGAAGATCAGATGGAAATGCTGACTATGCTGGTCGAGGGTCGACGGCTGCGGGACATCAGCGATCTCCCTTTCGATTTGGCGATCTGAGGCGTCTCTGCTCTCCGCCAAAGCCACGGCCCAGGTGCAGGGGGATGAGGACCTGCTGATTGTGCCGATGGCCCGCGGCTTTGCGGGCCGCTCCCCGGATTGGCAACGGTGGGAAAGGGAGGAAAGGCAGGTCTACCTGGACGCCGTCGCGAAAGTGGGGGTTGCGACGGTCATTGTGAACGCGCTGGAGATCGGCGAGGAGGAGCCATCCTTTGGCGGGGCGTTGGTAGTGGGGGCCGATGGTTCCCTCTTGGCCGAATCCCCGCACGGGACGGATGAAATCTTGGTCCATGACCGGGAGTGAGGTACAATTGTCATTGCACTGACAGGAACACCCGCCGGACGCCCTGCCGATCCCGCAAGGTTACACCTTGTACAACCGACGCCCCACGACGGTTCTCCGGTAGAAAAGTCTTGCCTGCCGGGTGTGGATGTGCTATAATTTCAATCAGATAGCATCTACCATCGAACCACATGTAGGAGCGCAGGTGTAGCTATGGAAGAAGTGATCACCGTCCGTTTCCCAAGTGAGATCCGGCAGATGCTGAACCGCACACCCGAGGAACTGGCCCGCGACCTGCGATTGTATGCCGCGCTGATGCTGTTCCGACTGGGCAAGCTGTCATCTGGCGCGGCAGCCGAGATGGTTGGCCTGCCCCGCGTCGCATTCCTCGATCTATGCGCCGAGTATAACATCCCGGTATCACAGATCAGCGGTGACGACTTGCAGCGGGAGATGACAAGTGTCCAGGCCCCCCATCGTGTGTGATACGACACTGCTTCTCTATCTGGGGCGCATTGGGCGGCTTGACTTACTTCCTGCGCTCTTTGATCCGGTCCACATTCCCCAAGCAGTCGTGCTGGAACTGGACATGGGACGGCTCGTTCGCCAGGACACGATCAACCCCCGTACCCTGGAATGGGCAAGACTGGTGTCTGTACCCCCAGACCTGGTGGCAAGTTTACCGCCCAATCGCCTCGGAACCGGCGAGCGTGCAGTGATTGCTCATGCTCTTGCTTATCCCGGCTGTATCGCGGGCCTGGACGACCTTCAAGCGCGACGGTTAGCCGAATCGCTAAACCTGACCGTGGTAGGGACGATTGGCCTCCTGTTGCGCAGCAAACACGCCGGATTGATCCCAACCGTGCAACCATTGCTTGATGCCGTCGTCGCCGGCGGCTTTCACTTGCATCCGACGCTGTATCAAGTCGCGCTGGACCTGGCAGGCGAACGCCCTGCCGGCCCGGCAGAGACCTGAAGGCACGATGAAACCAGAAGAAAACACGCTGTACGAAGGCGATTGCCTCCAGATCATGCGGCAGTGGGACGACGACTGCCTGGACCACTGCATCACCGACCCGCCCTACAACATGAGCAAAGGGCGCAGCCTGGGGTGGGCCTTTTCCTCCCATGTGACCATGAACGAAGAGTGGGATACCTACTCGCGGGCCGACTATCTAAAGTTTTGTGAAGCCTGGTTGACCGAAGTATGCCGCGTCGTGCGCCCCAACGGCAACATCTTTGTTTTCGGTTCGTTCCACAACATCTACGACCTGGGCCACATCATCCACAACCTGGGGCTAAAGGTGCTGAACTCCATTGTCTGGTTCAAACCCAATGCCCAACCGAACATCACCTGCCGCATGTTCACCGAAAGCACCGAGCACATCATCTGGGCCTGCAACGCCCCGCGGGACAAGGCAACCGGCTGGGTGTTCCACTACGAAACCGCCAAGCGGCTGAACGGCGGCAAACAGATGCGCAACATGTGGTCCATCCCTTACCCTTCTGCCAAAGAGAGACAATACGGCAAGCACCCTGCCCAAAAGCCGCTGCAACTGATCACCCGCATCATCCTCACCGCCACCAACCCCGGCGACTGGGTGCTGGATTGCTTCAGCGGGAGTGGGACAACCGGCGTGGTCGCCCAGAGTTTTGGGCGCAAGTGGGTGATGATCGAAAAGGACCCGGTATACAACGAGATCGCCCGGCAACGGCTGGCGAATGTCCGCGTGCCCTTGCCGCCGGAAATCAGAAACTCGGATGAATTTGAAAGGAAAACATAATGGATTCGCTGGTTTTCACATCCAGGGAAAAAGCGTTTGATTTCCTCGACGACTATGCACGTCAGCGCAGAGAAGAAATCGAACGGCATCGGTTGGGCCGGGATCAAGGGCTGATCAAATCCTACTTGATAGAAACACTACCGGCCAACGGAGACCCCGTGACGAATGTGCCGGACATTTTGCGTGATAGCGGTTGGCGTGCCGTTCCCGTCGACGACACAGCCTTCTACCGAGTGCAAGACAACCAAGGAGAAATTGGCCTTCTGGAGTCCCTCTCATCGCGCCACTTGTTATTGCACTCCATCAAAAGGACCGACCATGCGGACAAAGCAGTGCGCAATGCCGTCTTTACTACAGCCCGCCTGGATTTTGCCTGGCTAGCTGGGAGCACATTCCAGACTATTTGGCAACATCTTATTCTGCCGCAAATGCCAAGGCGTTTTGTAACATTTAAGTTCGAGCACTTGGCCCGCTTTGAGGGCACTTTATGGAACGAGCGAGACGAGGAACTGGATGAAGGTTGGAACGTAGATGAGCTGACCGAACGGCGAGCCTCAACATTGGCGATCACCGAGCGAGCCGATCAAATCGCACGGTTTCTGGAACAACTTCAGATCTATCATCCACCCTTTAAAGCGATCAAGATGCTTCGCATTCCGGCTGCTGAAGAGCGAGGGGGATACGACTTTTGGTCATGGGGTAAAATAACCTACCGCGCCCCGTCGTTCCGCGATGGCCGTTCCCAGATACTTTCCATCACTCGTTTGTACGAACGGGCAACGCAAGAGATCGAGCGCCGCCTATGGTTTCAGGTGGAAACAACCACGCTACACGACGGAGGGGAGAGCATCACACTGACCGGGGCACCGGTTACGCTTATCTTTGAGCCGCCATTGCCGCTTTCCACGTTCCAGAACTTTGTCAACACCACCTTCGAACGAGGCCAGGGTCCGCTCCGCCTATGGGGGAACCCCATCTACCTAGGCGAACAAAAAGTTCATATCTACGGGATTGACTTGCACCTGTGGAAACGTATCTATTTAGAGATTACCCCCCGGCAGATGATTGTCGTTCTGCCTCGGGGTACTTGTGGGAACAGCGTTCACCGCCTGGTGACAAACATACAGCGATACCTAACCCCAACCGTAAAGGTGTTCATCGGTGATGTGCAATACGACGACCTGATAGAGGATGTGTTCTTGGGCCGAATCAACGCATGAAGGGGAACGGCGATGGAGCAAACTCCACTCTTTCAGCTCAATTTGATGATCTGGCTGACATGGCCTGCGCCGCCCGATGGAAGCATACATCCCATCTTCTACCAAGACGGTTTTACCTTGCGCGGAATCGGGCCGGCTTTTGAGATGCCTTTGGAGATCCGGGCCAGGGCCGGCGAAGTCAACATCCCGTTCAAAGAACGCCCCGGACCCGATCTGTTACTAGATCATTCTCACCGCCACTTGTTCTTGCCCATCGAATGCAAGATCAGCAGCTTCGGGCCGGACGTACCACCGGGCAACAAGAAACATCAAGCACGCCAGGCAGCAGCTTTGCTCTCCGCTGTCGGCCCTTACCTGGCCGATTACTTTGGCTTGCCCGAACCGGGGAGATGGTCGTCCTACTTACTCTATGCCGTTGGGGGAGGCCAAGAAGCCGCAATGCGAGAGACGTTGATCAGTCTGAGCGCACGGCTGCGGACGGCCCGCATTGAACCGGTATCGTCCGGTACATTGGGGATCTATATCAAAGACGATGGTGTCTACTTGAAACCGGACCAGACGGCGAGTGTGCCCGTTACAGATTTGCAAACATCCCCCCCGGACGGTGTGCAGGTAATGGAACTGGGGAGCGATCAGGACCCCCGCGTGCTCTATTTGCTTCCTTGGGATCCAAGCATCGGTCCGGCCGACGACTACGAACGCCGTGTTTTGGAGGAACGGGTACGCAGTGCATTGGCAGAGCTTATCGGTAGCCGCCTGGACGCTTCCTCTTTCGAGGTTTCGTTGGCCGAGATTCTGCAGATGACCGTAGAGGTGTGGGATCTATGGCACGATCGGCAAGCGGTCACCGGTTTTCGCAACGCCGTCCGCGCTTATGTCAAACAAATCCTGACCCAGTTACGCAAAAAAGTGAACATTCGGATTCACCAGAACACCTTTTCTTTCACTCAGGTTACTCCGCAGATCGCCCAGGATGTGCGTCGCTACCTGACCAGCGTAGCCTTCCGTCGAGGAAGAATTGACTTGTGGAGTGAAGCCGTGCAACTGGATTTCAGTTCTTTAGCGGAGGATTGGTGAAGGACTTGCGATCTCAAAATGCACGGTTGCGAAGAAGCGGACCGATCCCCGGCTCACCATCAAGGATGAAAATCTCGGCGGCTCGCGCCGGGGACGATGGCGACTCAAGTCACTCCCTTCGGGCCTGGGGCCGGCCGTATTCGTGCATCCGTGTATTCGCGTCCGCTTCGTGGACGGCCCGCTTTGGCGGTTCCAAGATTTGAACCGCAAAGGCGAAGAGAAGTTGAGAGTTTATTTTCGAGGAACAATGGTTGACTGGAACTGGCTCATTCCGATCGCCGCCGCCCTGGCCGGGACTTTGCTCTCCTCCCTTCTGTCCTGCATCCCGGCCCTGCACATCTACAACGTCGCCGGGTTGGTCATCATCCTGGCCCTGAGGGTCCAGGGGTTGATCCCTGCCGAGGCCCTGGCCATGTTCATGTTGGGTCTGGTGGTCGGCTATGCCGTGCTCAACACCATCCCCAGCATCTTTTTCGGCGCGCCGGACGATAGCACCATTTTCATCGTCCTGCCGGGCCAAAAGTACCTGATGCAAAAGCGCGGCTTTGAAGCCTCCGTGCTGACCGGCGTGGGCGCGCTGGGCGGCCTGGTCGTGCTGCTCGTCCTGGCCCCCTTCTTTCCCAGAGCCTTGCCCCTGGTGCGGTCCATCGTCGGCCCCCACCTGCACTGGATCTTGGCCGCCATTATCGCCTTTATGCTGATGAGCGAATGGCCCAAAGGCTCCGACCGGGGGCGCAGCGGCTGGGCCAAATTCCTGGATGCCTGGCGATCCCTGGGCGCGGGGCTGCTGACCTTCCTGCTTTCGGGCGTCTTGGGCATGATCCTGTTCTACAGCAACCTGACTCCCACCGAAATGGCCTTCCAAAACCTGCTGCCCGCCTTCATCGGCCTCTTTGCCATCCCCTGGGTGCTGCTGAACATCCTTTCCCGCACCCAGGTCCCGGCCCAACACGTCGGCCGCTCCGTGGACATTTCGCCGGGGTTGATCGCCCGCGGGGTGGGGGCGGGAGCACTGGGCGGCCTTTTTGCCGCCTTTTTCCCCGTGGTGACGGGCGGCATCGGCGGCTTTTTGGCCGGGCACGCCACCGCCCAGCGCGACGACCGCCTGTTCATCGTCAGCCAGGGGGCCAGCAAGCTGCTCTACTATGTCGGCGCGTTCATCTTTTTCTTTGTGCCAGGCCTGCACCTGACCCGAGGCGGTATGGCCTGGATGCTGAGCGTGCTCTATGCCCCCCACAGCCCGGCGGTCTATTGGGCAGCCATTGGCGCCACCCTGCTGAGCGGGGCATTGGCCTTCTTCCTGCTCCTACTCCTGAGCCGGGGAGCCATCTGGCTGGTGAGCCACGTGGACTATCGCCTGATTTCGGCGGCAACTTTGGTCGTGCTGGTGGGCATCGTCCTGGCCCTGACCGGCTGGGGCGGCCTGCTCATCGCCGCCGTCGCCACAGGGATCGGCCTCCTGCCGGTGATGTGGGGTTCGCGGCGGATGAACTGCATGGGCGTCCTGCTCCTGCCCCTGACCCTCAACATGGCCGGGCTGGGGCCGACGGTGGCCGGATGGCTGGGGCTGCTTTGACCCCCATCCCGCCGAGATGAAACCGTTTGTTGTCGGCAAACATGCCTTGTTGTATAATTGTGGGGAAGTGGGGATGGGGTGGAGGGTGGCAGGTTGCTCAAAGCGGGCTGAAATTCACCCCGTTTCGTGGCCCGAAAAATTAGGAGGAGTAGATGTCACATCCGTTTGAGGTCGGAAAGAACTACCGAAACCGCGTAGGCGAGTACACCGTCCTGGAGATTGACGGCGACCGGATCAAGATCCGCTACGTGAACGGCGGCACGCTAGAAACCAAAGTCTCCATTTTGGCCCGCATTTGGGAAAACATTCAGCTAGAAGAGCAGATTGCCCGTGAAGAAGAGCGGCGACGTCTGGCCCGCGAAGCCCGTCAGGCGGCCCGCAAGCGCAGCGCGGAGGCCAAACGGGCACGGGCCAAGCCCCGGTTCGCCGGGTTCCGCCCCGAAGATTTCGCTCCCAAGCCCAAAGGCATCGCTTGGCAAAAACGGGAGCGGCTGGGCAAAGTCCTGGCCTATGAGCTGCGCCGACGAACCGGCGGCGAATGGGGAAGCTGGATCGTGCGTCAGGTCCCCGAAATTGAAATAGGGCGCGAGAAATTCTACGACAGGGCCAGGCGCGAAACGGTCGCCGCCTTTTTCGTCGCCGCCCGCGAAGACGGGCTGACCTACGGCTTGCGCGTCGCCAAGCCGGACGGCCCGGTGCAGGGCGAGTGGCCCTGGTCGGCCCTGCTGACCGCCTGGGCCGAAAGCGAAAAAGTGCGGGAAGCGACCCTCGCTTCCCTGGCGGAGCACGACCTGACCCTGGAACTCTACACCACGGAAGAGATGCGTTACGGCCTGACGGCGCGGGCGACGGCCCAGGAGGGGAGGTTCCTCTGGGCGCAAGAGACCGCCGAGCAGACCTTGACCCAGGAGATGGACTGGCCTGTCCTGGTCGCCCGGTTGCAGGAGGTCACTTCCGAAAAGCGCAGCGAATTGCGCTTGATCAAAAGGCTCTCGGCGGAAGAGGCGGTAGCCGCCGGGGGCGAGATCGCCCCCCGGATCGCCGGCCTCTTTGTCGCCCTGTTGCCCGTGTACGACGCCGCCGTGGGGGCCTGAAGCCGGGAGGGACGATGAAACAGCTGCGGGGCACGGCTCTCAAGCGGTTCCTGCGCAACCTACCGCCGCCGCCATCGCCGACGGAGCTGGTTATCGTCTGTCAGAGCGTCGCCTACCCGGTCAACGTCGGTGGCATCTTTCGCATCGCCGACGCCCTGGATGTCGCCGAGGTAGTGCTGACCGGCATCACCCCTACGCCCCCGCACCCCAAGATCAGCAAAGTGGGGCGTGATAAAGACCGGCGGGTTCCCTGGCGGTACGTGGAGCGACCGGAGACGGCCCTGGAAGAGCTGCGGGCGCAGGGCTTTTGGCTCGCCGCGTTGGAGATCACCGCCGGCAGCCACCCCTACTACGCCGTGGACTATCCAGACCGCGTGGCCCTGGTCCTGGGCAACGAGGATCACGGCGTCACCCGCTCCTGCTTGGCCCTCTGTGACACGGCGATCTTTGTGCCCATGTACGGCAAAGGGCGGTCGCTCAACGTCCACGTCTCCCTGGCCGTGGTGGGCTACCACCTTTTGCACCGCCCGGCGTAAAGGGGATGGAGTAGCAACGGGAGGTGCGACGATGAGTGAGATCTTTGACAAGATCGCCGAGAGCGCGGGACAGGTCATCTCCGAGCTGGACAAAGGGGGGCGCATCCAATCGGCCATCAGCGGCCTGCGCCACCAAATGGCCGAAGCCGACCGCAAGCGCAAGATCAACCAGATCAAAAAGCAGATTCAGGACCTACAGGCCAAAGAGGCCCAATCCATCAACGCCCTGAGTGCCCAGGTCCTGGCCCTTTACGAAGCCGGATCCCTCACCCAGCCGGAACTGCTCAGCCTGTGCAAGGGCGTGGACGAGATCCGGGCGCAGATCAAAGAGAAAGAAGCGGAACTGGCCCAATATCTGCCACCCCAGGCCGAGCCTGCCCCGCAGGGCGCCCAACCCGCCGCCGGGCCGCACTGCCCCAACTGCGGCGCAGCCGTCGTCGCCGGGGCTGCCTTCTGCCAGAGCTGCGGCACGCGCCTGGTAGAGGAACCGCCTCCGGTGCACTTTTGCCCCAAGTGTGGTGCGCAACTGCGCGAAGGGGCGCGTTTTTGCCCCAAGTGCGGCCGGGCCATCCCGAAACCGTAGACGATGCCGCCTACCGCAGGGACACCGGGCGCGGAGACGGGAAGGAGAGAAAATCGGCATGATCCGCAAGATCACCCTGGCCTTTTTGGCTGCCGTGGCGTCACTGATCGTCCTCTGCGTCGTCGCCGTCGTCATCGTCCGCCGCCCGACACCGCCCACCTTCCGCCAGGCGTCACCGGATCGGCCACCGCGCCTGCCCTGCGACGAAGCGGCCCATTTTGACGTGCAAAGCGAATGGTGGTACTACAGCGGCTTCCTCACCACCGCGGCGGGCCGGGAATACGGCTTTGAACTGGTCTTTTTCAAGGTCTTTATCCCCTCGCAGGCCCGCATCGCCGGGCTGCTGCCCGTCAACCTGCTCGGCAACCCCCTCTACCCGGCCCACTTTGCCGTGAGCGACCTGACCGCCCGCGAGCACACCTTTGCCGAACGGGTCAACTTTCCCCAATTCTGGGCGGCGGGGGCCGCCGAGGACCGCTACCGAGTGTGGAACGGCGACTGGCAGGCCGAGGGTGAATGGACCATGCGGGGCGATCCGCCCACCTGCTCCGGCGGCAAGGCCCACCACCTGCAAGCCTCAAGCGAACGCTACACCCTGGACCTGGTGCTGGCCCCCACCAAACCCGCCGCCCTGCACGGCCCCGACGGCCGGGGCGTGGTGCAGATGGGCGAGGCAGGCACATCGTTTTACTATTCCTACCCGGAGATGAAAGGGGATGGCTTCCTATGGGTGGACGGTCGGGCACAGACCGTCACCGCTTCCGCCTGGATGGACCACCAATGGGGCAGCTGGCAGGCCCACGGCGGCTACGCCGGCTGGGATTGGTTCAGCCTGCGCCTGGATGACGGCGTGCAGGTGATGCTCTTTGACTTTCGGGACGGGGCGGGCGGCATTCAGGCCGGGTCGGGTGGGACGTGGATCGCCGCCGACGGCAGCACCACTCCCCTGACGATGGACGACTATGCCCTGGAAGTACTGGATCGCTGGACCAGCCCCACCAGCGGAGCAACCTATCCCGTCCGCTGGCGGGTGACCGTCCCCGCCCACGGCTTGGATGTCACCGTAGAGGCGATCTTTCCGGAGCAGGAACTGACCACCGAGTTGGGACCGGTTTATTGGGAAGGGGCCGTCATCGTGCGCGGCTCGGCGACCGGCAAAGGCTTTGTGGAGATGACCGGCTACAACCCCCAGACCCGGTCCGCCGGACCGTAACCCGGCCCTTTTGCCCGATCGCCGTCGGGGCAAACGCATCCATCGCCGCCTTCGCGGCGCGCATCCCGTACACGCGTTTGCCCCGGACACCGTCTGGGGCGATGGAAGAATTCATTTTCGGCACATTGGCCACCGACGATCTCAAGCTGGTGCACCACCGGACGGCATGGCGGGGCGTGCAGCACAACCACGCCCTGACCCCTTGCGACCCCCTGCCCGGTCGGCCTGTGCACCTCACCGTGCGCCTGGGCCACGACGTGGCCGCCGACCATGTAGCCTGCTACTACACCCTTGACGGCAGCGATCCCCAGGGCGACCACGGCCAAGCCCACCGCGGCCACGTCCTGCTTTTGGAACGCAGCGACGTGCAATGGGATACCTTTGTCTGGGGCTACGGCGAAGTGTGGCAAGGCACGCTTCCTCCCCAGCCGGAAGGGACCCTCATCCGCTACCGCATCGGGGCCTGGTCCGGTGATGGCCCGGAGATCTTTGCCGACTGGCCTTCCGTTCAGGCCACCGCCGAACAGGCAGCCCACGCCTTCTTCCGGGGCGAACCCTTGCCCGAAATCCCTCCCGGCGACCCGGCCCAGGGCCACACCTTTGCCCTGCGCGTGGACCGCCTTCGCCCGCCCCCGTGGGCGCGGCAGGCCGTCATCTACCATATCTTTGTAGACCGCTTTTTCCCCGGCACCGGCCGCGACTGGCTCCAAACCGATGACCTCCAGGGCTTTTGCGGCGGGACCTTGTGGGGTGTGGCCGAAAAAATGGACTATGTGGCCGAGTTGGGGGCCACCTGCCTGTGGCTCAGCCCCCTTTTTCCCAGTCCCAGCCACCACGGCTACGACGCCACCGACCTCTACCGCGTCGAGCCACGCCTGGGCGGGGAGGCCGCCCTGCGGGCCGTGGTGGAAGAAGCCCACCGACGGGGCATCCGCGTCCTCCTGGACTTTGTCTGCAACCATGTCTCCAACGAGCACCCCTTCTTCGTCCAGGCCCTGGCCGACCCCGACGGCCCCTATCGGCAATGGTTTATCTTTGACGATTCGGAGATCGGTTACCGCACCTTCTTCGGCGTGCCGACCATGCCCCAGGTCAACGTAGAGCACCCCCCGGCACGACGGTGGCTGATAGACGCCGCCCGCTTCTGGCTGCGCGAGTTCAACGTGGACGGCTATCGCCTTGATTATGCCAACGGTCCCGGCCCCGATTTCTGGACCGATTTCTGGGCCGCTTGCAAGGAAGAAAAGGCCGATTGCTTTTGCTTCGGCGAAGTGGTAGATACCCCCGCCGTGCAGCGGACCTATGCAGGCCGACTGGACGGCTGCCTGGACTTTCTCACCGCCGACGCCCTGCGTCGCACCTTCGCCCTGGGCCGCTGGGATGAAGCCCGGCTGGATCGCTTCCTGGCCCGCCACGAACGGTTCTTCCCCGCCGACTTTGTGCGCCCCACCTTCTTGGACAACCACGACATGGACCGTTTCCTCTTCCTGGCCGGAGGCGACCGGGAAGCGTTGCGCCGCGCCGCCGCCTTTCAGATGCGCCTGCCCGGCCCGCCCATCATCTACTACGGAACCGAAGTGGGATTGACCCAAAGGGTGAGCATCCGGGCCGGAGCGGGGATGCACGTCAACCGCGTGCCCATGGTCTGGGGAGAGGAGCAGGACCGGGAGCTCCTGGATTTTTACCGGTCGCTGATCCGGCAGAGGCGCAACCTGTGATCCCCCGGCGCAAAACCTTCCTGTTGGCCATCCTGCTGACGGCGGCCCTGGTGCGGAGCTGGGCCGCCCTGCGCTTGCCCCTGGCCGAAGGTGAGCGGCTTATGGCCCTGGCCGATGCAACCGCCCTGCGTGACGGCGGCCTGCCTGCCCTGGCCGAGCGCGCAGCCGGACAGGGAGGATCGCTCCCCGTCGGCCTGCTCTACGGGTTGGAGGGATTGGCCCTGGGGGAAGGGACCGCCTGGCCGGTGGCGGTATATGCCGGGCGGCTGCTTTCCGCCGCGTTGGGCGTTGCTGCCGTCCTCCTCCTGGCCCTCCTGGACCCCCTGGCCGGGGGATTGCTGGCCCTGCACACCCTGGCCGTCGCCGCGACCGGGCGACTGAGCGGGGATGCCCTGGCCTTGTTGACCGCCCTGTTGGCGGTTTTGGCCCTCCAACGGGCGAAGCATAGCCGCGATTGGAAGTTCTGGCTTTCCGCCCCGGCCCTGGGCGCGACGGCGGCCCACACGCCCGCTGCCCTGCCCCTTCTCCCGGCCCTCCTCACCCTGGCCCGCCGGGAAAAGAAAGCCACCCGGTCCGACCTGGTCTTTTACTCGGTCCTTGCCCTGCTCGCCTGCATCCTGCTTCGTCCGGCCCTGTGGCGCGCCGCCTGGCCGCCCTACCCTCGGATCGCCGCCCCCCAACTCTGGACCCAAACCCTTCTCCTTCTTGGCCGTTCCCTCCCCGCCCAACGCCACCCCGACGCCTTCCTCTACCCCGCCCCCGACGCCCTGATCCTTCTCCTGGCCTTGCCCGGCCTCTACCGGGAATGGCACGGTCGCCGTTGGGTGGTCATCTGGGCGGTCTCCGGTCTGCTCTTTTTGCCGGTCTGGCCCGGCGGAGGACAACAAAACATCCTGCTCCTGCTGCCGCCCCTCTGCCTGGCGGCCTCGGCGACGGTGCGCTTCCTCCTGGCCCGGCTCCGCGAGCACGAAACCTATTGGCACTGGCTGCGCCAGATGGTCCCCGCGCCGCCCCTCGCCTTCTGGCTCCTGGCCGGGGCGCTGCTGACCGCCTTTGTCGTCGGCTACACCGCTTTCACCCTGGAGCTGACCCTGGGACGCCTGGGCTGGTCCCATCTCACCGCCGAAAACTCCCCCTTGCCCGACAACACGGTCTACGCCCTCGCCCCCGCCGACGCCGGGCGGATGATGCTCGCCACGGGTGGGGGCGTCGCCCTGTGGTCGCCTCCCCCCGCCGCCGACCGCCCGGCCCGCTGGCAGGTCTGGACGCAGGACAACGCACCCTTGCCCGCCGAGCGGGTGCGGGCCGTGCTCCGCGACGGGGAGGGGGCCTGGTGGTTCGGCACCGACGCCGGGCCGGTCCGCTACGACGGGGCGAGATGGCGGGCTTTCCGCGCCGCCGACCTGGGGTTGAAAGGGGAACGGGTCCACGCCCTGGCCCTGGGGGAGGATGGTCGGGTGTGGGTCGGCACGGAGGGGGGCGTCGCCTTCTGGGACGGCGCGGCCTGGACGCCCCTACCCGGTGCGGAAGGGGTGTACGCCCTGGCCGTGGAGGGCAACCGGGTGTGGATCGGCACGGGGAAGGGCCTTTCGCGCCTGGATACGACCACCGGCCTGGAGGCCCATTTCGCCGGGTTTGCCGCCGGTGTCTCGGCCCTGCTGGTGGAGGGGGAAGGACGCGTCTGGGCCGGGACGATGGGCGACGGTCTGGGCCTGTGGGATGGGCAAGGCTGGCGGTTCTACCGCCCCGGCGGGGATGGCTTGCCCCACGGCTTTGTGACCGCCCTGGCCGCCGCCGGTCCGGGGGCCATCTGGGTAGGCACGGCCCACCCCACGGAGGTCGGCGGGACCCTTTCCCGCTTTGACGGACAACGTTGGGAACACCTAACACCGACCAATTCGGGCTTTTCCGCCGCGGAGCCGTTGGCCATCACCTGGGACGGAGTGGGGAGCTGGTGGATCGGGACCCGGACGGCAGGGGTGGACATCCTGCGGCGGTGAAGGGGAGTGCGCTTGGGGACGACAATATGGCTTCACAACAAAAGAAGCCGCCTGGATCATCAGGCGGCTTGACCGTGACGGGTGACGCTATTTCTTTTGGGCGCAGGTGATGCATCGCCTGGTATGGGGCAAGATGGCCAAGCGGGCAGGGTCAATCTGTTGCCCACAGACCTCACAGTAGCCATAGTTCCCCTCTTCGGCCTTTTGCAGGGCTACTTCCAAAGAGCGGGCTTTGTTTTCCGCCCGCTGCTTGAGGGCCAGGCACATTTCCCACTCATAGATGTTGGGATCGCCCTTGCCCAAGCCGTAGTCGCCCCTCTCTTCCAGCCGCTCTTCCAAGCGGGCGATCTCGGCCCGCACCTCTTCTAGCTCTTCCAGCAATCGTGCTTTCAGGTCAATTGCGGTTGTGGACATGACGACTCACACCGTCCGTAAAGGTCTGCCTCTATCAGGCCGGGACCATAACCGGCTCCGGCGTCTCCATTTCTCCCGGTTCACGCAAACTGGCTTCAATGAACTCTGCCGCTGCTTCGGCAACGGCGGCAGCTTCGGTGTCTACCGGCTCTTCCGTCTCTTTGGCGGTGGGCGCAGCCTTCATCTCCGTCGGAGGGGCTTGCTCCTCCCCGGCGGCGGCCAGCTTGGCCGCCCACTCGGCCCATTCCGCCTCCAGCACCCGCTTCAGGCTCAGCCCCAACCGCTTGCGGCGTGTGTCAATGCGGATGATGCGCAACAGGAGCAGATCGCCCTTTTTGACCACATCGCGGGGGTGGGAGATGGGGCCTTCGGCCAGTTCGGAGACGTGGATCAGGCCCTCCACGCCGTCCTCTATGCGGGCAAAGGCTCCGAAATCCACGACGTTGGTGACGGTTCCTTCTACCAACTGCCCCACTTCGTATTTGTCTTCAATCAACGACCAGGGTTCGGGTTGGAGACGTTTCAGGCTCAAGGCGATGCGCTTTTTTTCCCGGTCCAGGTGCAAGACATAGACCTCCACTTCCTGACCGACCTTGAGCACTTCGCGGGGATGGCGCACCCGCCGCCAACTCAGCTCGGAAAGGTGGATCAGGCCATCGGCCCCGCCCAAGTCTACGAACGCGCCAAAGTTGCATAGGCTGCTGACGACACCCCGGCGCACTTCGCCTTCGCGCAGCTCGGCGAGCAACCGCTCCCTCTGCTGCCGACGCCATTCCCGCTGGGCCGCCGTGGCCGAAAGGATCAAGCGGCGCTTGCGTCTGTTGATCTCAATGATCTTGACCCGCAAAGTTTCCCCTACCATTTTGGAAAGGCGTTGCAGCCGTTGCTCCTGACTCAACCCCTGGGGGAATCCCGGAATCTGCGAGGCGGGGATAAAACCGCGAATTTCACCCACGGGAAAGACCAAACCGCCTTTGTTGTAGCCGATCACCTGGCCTTCAATGATCTCACCCCGGTCCGCCAGATCCTGGGCCTCCATCCATGCCTTTTCCTGGCGGGCCATGTTGAGGGAAACTATCAGGTTGCCATCCTGATCTTCCGGGCGCAGGATGTAAACGGGGACCTCGTCGCCCACATGCAGTTCGGCCAACGCTTCCGGCCCCAACCGCTGCATGTCGGCGTAAGGCACAATGCCATCACGCTTGGCCCCAACGTCTACGATGATCTCTTGCTCGCCGATGGAGAGGATCACACCGGTTCGCACTTCGCCCCGTTTGGGCCGCTGATAGTCCCAGTCTTCGACGGGCATCTCGCCCATGCCTTCCTGGGGGAGGGGTTGTTCTTCGGGTTGTCGGGCGGGCAAGGCGTCACCGACCGTCCCTTCGGCAAGTCCTACCTTTTCCACTGTCTGCACTGAATCCATGAACGCCACTTCTCCTCACCAAAGTTCGGCTCCTGTTCCAGGCAACAAAAAACCCGGCTGTCCGCCTGTGACGTTGGCCAGGGAAGACGCCGAGTTCGCTTTCATCCTTCGCCGACGAGCCATAACCCGGCGCAGCAACCGGAAGCTCCGACGCTGCCTCTACCGTGCCGGACGTGACGATCGGATCGCACGTTGGCCAGACTATGGCCGCGTTCCAAGACGCTGATGCGTTTCTAGAGCCGTCACCTCCTTGTAACACAGGCGCACCTGCACCCATGCTCTGAGGCCTGGACGGCCAGGCAGCCGGGATCAGATTGGCCGATCTCCCTGGAAAAAGAGCCAATGCATTATACACCAATTGGACGCGGCTGTCAACTCGCGCACGAGTTCTTCCAACAAGGCAACAAGCCCGGGACAAGCGCATTTCCAAAGGTTGCGTCGGATCGGGATTTCCCGATTCCCGACCTGTGTGGTAAAATAGTGCAAACGGTGACGTTGGAGTGAGACAGTGGTCAAAAAGAGCCAGAACAGGTCAACCACCGGAGGACGGGTAGGCGTCGTTTCGGTTGGTCAAGCCGGGCTAAACGAGATCACCGCTCTGTTGCGCCGCCAAGGCGTCGGGTTGTCCCTTGCTTTCCCCGTTGAAAGGAAAGGCGACCCCGACGCCCTGCTGAACCCCTTGCTGACCGGCTTGCGCACCTGCCAAGAGGACGCCGCAACCGAGATCATCCTCTTTTTGGCCCCTCCCCTTCCTCCCGCCGTTGAACAGAGGGTGCTGGAGCAGGTCCGGCGAAGCGAAAAACCTACCGTGGTCTGTCTCCTGGGGGCCGACCCGCGCCACCTGTGGCGGGCCGGCGCCATCCCTGCCGCCCGTTTAGATGAAGCTGCGCTGCGGGCCGTCGCCTGGGTGCGGGGTTGGGATCAAGCCCTCATCTCCTCCCAGTTGGAAGACCTGGACGAAGCTATGGAGGCGCAAGCACGCGACGTACATTCCCGCCTGGCCCCAACCCGCCACCGGCTTTACGGCCTGTTCACCAGCGAGATCTTTTACCACGAAGCCCGGTCAATTCTCGGTAGATTGGCAGTGCCCGATTCCCACCTGAGCCTGCATCTGCTCCCTTCCCCGACGGAGCGGTTGACGCATTTGGGACAAGCCCTCACCGACCCCCAAGCTGCCGTCATCCTCCTAGACATTGTGTTGGGGAGGGAAACAAACCCCGCCCAAGACGTGATCGCCGCTTTGTCTCCCCGGCAGGACAACGTAGCCGTAATCGCTTACGTCAGCGGCCAAGAAGAGCAACGCACGGCCCAAGAGGACATCCTGCGCAGAGCAGGGATCATCGTCGCCCCCAGCAGCGCAGCAGCAGCCTATATCGCCGGGCGGCTCGCCACGCGCTAATGCCGTGGCGCAGGGCTGCCCTTTCCACACAAGGGAGGTCTGCATGAAGATACGTAAAATGATCCGCAACTTTGGGATAGAAGTCTTGATCTACACCGCCTTGGTCGTGGCCTATTTCTTTCTGGTCCTGGAATTCCTGGGGGAACCGCTCCAACGGCTCTTTGAAAACAGCTTAGTCCTGTACGCCTTTGTCAGCCTGGCCTTGATCACGGCCCAGGGCTTGGTCTTGGAGTTTGTCACCTCTTTTCTGATCGGCCAGTTGGGGCTGGATCGGTGGGATTAGGGAGAGGGCCATGTATTTTCCCATCACGGGAGTCACAATTTCGCCTCTGTTCTTGGCCGGAGTAGGTTTTGCAGTCGGCCTGCTGGGGGGATTCTTTGGCGTAGGAGGGGGGTTTCTGGCCGGGCCGATGATGTTCCTTTCCGGCGTACCGATGAACTTTGTCGTCGGCACCGACCTGGCCCACATGACCGGCAAGTCTATCGTCGCCGCCCGTCGCCACCGCGTTCTGGGCCACGTAGACAATAAACTGGGGATCCTGATGGTGCTCGGCACCGTGCCCGGCATTGAGTTGGGCGCGCGGATCATAGAAGGGCTGGAGGCAGCGGGCAACATTGACCACGTCGTAGGCATCGCCTACATCGTCATCCTGCTGGGCATCGGGACCTTCACGGCCTGGGAGAGCCTGCGGGCAATACGGATGGTCCGCACCGAGCAGATGGACGCCAAAGACGCCCTGGCCTTCCGAGGCATCACCCGCCGAGTTCACCGCTTCCGCCTGCCCCCTTTGATCGCCTTGCCCGAATCGGGCATTGAGGAGATCTCGGTGTGGATTGTGCTGGGGGTGAGCTTCCTCACCGGCCTGCTTTCCGGCGTACTGGGCGTGGGTGGAGGGTTTATCCGTATGCCGATGCTGATCTACCTCATCGGCGTACCGACCCACGTGGCCGTGGGAACCGATCTTTTTGAAGTGGTCATCTCCGCCGGCTATGGGACCGTCACCCATGCCCTGAAAGGCAACGTGGACATTCTGATGGCCCTGGTGATGCAGACGGGAGCGGCCATCGGCGCCCAGATCGGGGCCACGGCCACCAACTTTTTCGCCGGTCCACGCATTCGCCTGCTCTTTTCCATTTTGCCCTTCGTCGGGGCAGCGATGGTCATCCTACGGCTCGTTGGAATCTTGGGAGGACACTAGGACGAGGGTGTAGAACGATGAAAATGCTGCTTTGCACGATCAGCTCGGAGCGGCGCGAACGGACGTTGGGGTTTGGAGCAGAAGTTGCCAAAGCCCTGGCGGCGGAAACAACCCTGTTGGGAGTGGCCGAGGAAGGCCAAGACCCTGCAGACCTGGAGCGTGCGTTGAACCGGACGGCGGACCACCTCCGCCAAGCGGGAGTGCCGGTGCAAGTGCACCTTGCTTCCGGCCCGGCGGAAAGCATCGTGATGACCGAAGTGGAAGAATGGCCCTATGACCTCGTCGCCATCGGTGCTCTGGCCGCCAAACGCTCTCGGCGGGCGATCCTGAACTCGGTGGGAATGCGTCTGATTGAACGCGGGAAGAACTCGGTGTTGCTGATCAAGGGGAACCGCCCTCCTCGCCTGGAACGGGTGCTCATTGCCATTTCGGGCACGGAACACGGACACCTACCCGTCTGGGTCGGCGCGTCCCTGGCCTGTGGAGCCGGGGCCAAAGCCACGGTGCTCCACGTACTCGGCAACATGCCCGCCATGTACACCGGCCTGGAAAAAATGGAGGAAACCCTGGACGAGCTGCTGCAATCGGATACAGAATTGGCGCGGGAGATGCGCTGGGCAGCCCAGGTCGTCAAAGCCGAGTGCCGCATTTCGGAGGTCAAGCTACGGCGGGGCGTCGCCGCCGACGAAATCCTGCAAGAAGGCCGGGAAGGGGACTATGATGTCATCGTCCTCGGCTCATCCCGGAACGTCGGCGGCTTGGTCCGCGCCCTGATGGGTGACCTCACCCGCGAGATCGCCCAGCGCGCCGACCGCCCCGTCCTGGTCGTCCGACCTGTGGAGAGGGATTGAAGCCCTATGCGCCTAGAGCTGCACGGTCGGGTCGTCAAATCCGGTTCCGCGGAGGGATCGGCTCTGGTTTCGCCGGAGCCGATTGGCTTTCTGGGGGGAGTGGACCCGGAGAGGGGCATTGTGATTGAGCCGGGGCATCCCCTGGAAGGGCAAAGCATTGCCGGGCGCGTGTTGGTCTTTCCCACCGGGAAAGGCAGCACCGTCGGTTCTTACACCCTGTACCGCCTGGCCCGGAACGGTAAGGCCCCGGCCGCCATCATCAACGCCGAAAGCGAGGCCATCGTGGCCGTAGGAGCCATCATCGGCGGGATTCCGATGGTAGATCGGGTGGACATCGGTCGCATCCACACCGGCGACCGGGTGCGGGTGGAAGGCGGGCGCGTGACGGTGGAGCGGTGAGGGAGCTACTGTTCGTCAAGCTAGGCGGTTCGGTCATCACGGACAAGGCCCGACCGGGGACGGCCCGACCGGAAGTAATCGCCCGTTTGGCAAAGGAAACCTCCTCGGCTCTGACCGCCCGGACCGAGCTGCGCCTCCTCTTGGGGCACGGCAGCGGCTCCTTCGGACATGTCGCAGCCCACCGTTACGGCACGCGCCGAGGGGTACACACCCCGGCCCAATGGCGGGGTTTTGTCCGGGTGGCAGCGGCAGCCGCCCGCCTCAACCGCCTGGTGACGGAAACTTTTTTGGCCGCCGGTGTGCCGGTCTGGTCGCTGCAGCCTTCGGCCTCGGCCCTTTGCCGAGAGGGGAACTTGCTCACCCTGGAGATCGCCCCCATTGCGACGGCCCTGGCCCGGGGAGTGATCCCCCTGCTCTACGGCGACGTGGCCCTGGATGAGACCCGCGGCGGAACCATCATCTCCACGGAGCAGATCTTTGTCTTCTTGGCCCGCCGCCTCCATCCCACCCGCCTGATCCTGGTCGGTGCGGTGGACGGCGTGTTTGAAAGCGACCCCATGCGCAATCCCTCGGCCCGGCCTGTACCCCGCATCTCCCAAGCCAATTGGGAAGCGGTGCACAGATCGCTGAGCGGCTCCTACGCCACCGATGTCACCGGCGGGATGCTGAGCAAAGTCGAAGCGATGGTCGCCCTGGCGCGGGAAATGCCAAACCTGACGATCCACCTTATCTCCGGGCGAAGGGAAGGGGCATTGGAGACGGCCCTCCTGACCCCCGAATCTGCCGGCGGGACGGAGATCCGATGGTAGAGCACGTGATCCCAGGGGAAATGGGATTAGGGCCAGAGCAAAGTTTCATACCGAAGTGTACACCGTTTCTCTCCGTGCCCTCGGCGTCTCTGCGGTGAAACCGGCAGCGAAGACGATAAATGCACTTGCCCTGGGAATGTGATCGGCCTGACTTGCCTGATGGGATAAAAAGTGCTAAGATAGGCGCGGGCGGGGATGGAGCAACCCCGCGCCTACTGCGGGCCACAACCTGCATCCGGCCCGGCAAGATAATCTGAAGACGATGGAGGTTTCGATTGGAATATAGCGACAAGGTCATGGACCATTTTATGAACCCCCGCAACGTGGGGGTCATTGAGGACGCCGACGGAGTGGGACGCACCGGGAACCCCGTCTGCGGCGATCTGATGGAGATGTCGGTCAAGATCAAGGACAATGTGATCACCGACATCAAATTTCGGACCTTTGGCTGCGGGGCGGCCATCGCCACCAGCTCCATGGCCACCGAACTCATCAAAGGCAAAACCGTCGACGAGGCGTTGGAGATCACAAACCGGGCCATCGCCGAGGCGTTGGACGGCCTGCCGCCGATCAAAATGCACTGCTCGGTCCTGGCCGCCGACGCCCTGCGGGCCGCCCTGGCCGACTATTACACCCGCCGGGGGGAACTGGAAAAGGCGGCGGAACTGGTCAAAGACGACGTTGTCGCTCCCCAGGATGTGGAAGAAGCGCGGCAACCCCTCCATTGGAGCGACTTTAGCCGCATGGTGCGCGCCCTGCACAAAGCCTATCCCGATGTAGACCCCCTGGACCTGAGCCTATCCAAACTCTTCAAAATGATCCTCAACCTGCCCGGCTTTGACGATGACCCCGACGCTGCCAACGAAGAAATGCTGGAAAAACTACAAATGGCCTGGCACGAAGTCCGGGCCGGGTAGGTGAAAGGTTTGTGACATGATTATCACCATGATTTTGGGACTGGTTGTCTCCCTCAGCATCCTGATCTTTATCCACGAGTGGGGACACTATGCCGCCGCCAAAGCATCGGGCATCGTTGTTGAAGAATTCGGCTTTGGCTACCCACCGCGCCTGTTGACCTTTTGGCGCACCGAAGGCAAGATCGTCATCAACGGTCGGGAGATCATCATCCCCCGCAAGACCAAACTCCCCGAAGGGCTGCAAGCCCGAATGACCGTTCGCTACGAGACCGAAGAGGACCGGAAAGGCCGCCTCATCCTGACCCACATCCGAGTTTCGGATTCGGCCGAGGGGGAAGGTTCCGTCGGTTCCATAGAGTTCCTTGATCCGGGCACGATCTTTACCCTCAACGCCGTTCCTTTTGGCGGCTTTGCCAAGATGCTGGGCGAGGAGGACCCCACCTTTCCCGGAAGCCTGGCCAGCAAAAGCAAGCGAACCCGCGTCTTTGTCCTTGCCGCCGGGGCCGCGATGAACCTGCTCACGGCGATCCTCTTTTTCGCCCTGGCGTTTATGCTGGGCGGACCGGCCATCGCCAATCCGGAAAACGCCGTCGTCACCTCCATCGCCCCCGGTTCACCGGCGGAAGAGGTCGGCCTCCAGCCCAACGACATCATCCTGCGGGCCGATGACGTTGAGATCATCGCCGTCGCCGACCTACCGGCCTATGTGCAGGAGCACTTGGGCGAGCCGATTGTACTCACCGTCCGGCGGGGCGATGAGATCATGGAGATCTCGGTCGTGCCGCGCCCAAACCCGCCCCCCGGCGAAGGAGCCATCGGCATCGGCTTGGCTCCTCGCACAACGATCCGCCAATACTCCTTGCCCCAGGCGTTGTGGCTGGGCCTGCAACAGACGGTGCGCATGGCCGGGTTCATCTTTACCGTGCCCGTTCAGATCATCAAGGGCCTTATCCCCGTTGAGATGGCCCGGCCTGTCGGCCCGGTAGGAGTGGGCCAGATGGTCGGCGACGCGGTCAACTACTCTCTGGACACCGGCTGGTGGTTCCCCGTGATGCAGCTGATGGGCAGCCTGAGTGTGGCACTGGCCGTGACCAACCTGCTACCCCTACCGGGCCTAGATGGAGGCCGTATCCTCTTTGTCATCGTGGAGGGGCTGCGCGGGCGGCGCATAGACCCGGCCAAGGAGGGGCTGATCCACCTGATCGGCATGGCCTTTTTGGTAGCCTTGATGCTGCTCATCACGTGGCAGGACCTGGTCAACCCCCTCCCACCGGTAGACTGGTCAAGCTTGTTCTGAGGCGAGTACATTGAAAAAGTGTAGTCGTTGCGGCGCAGAACTTTCCGACGAACAGATCATCTGCCCCCACTGTGGGAAACCCCGGCGGCAGCCACGCCGGGTGCGTTGTCGCCACTGCGGCACGGTAAGCCGTAGCAACCTCCAAGTTTGCCCGGCCTGTGGCGAACCGCTACAGGCCGATTGGCTGCGCCCCTTGCTGCTGGGATTCGGCACGCTGTTCCTCTTGGCCCTGGTCGGGGGGATCGGCTATTGGCTGTGGCTCACCCTACCCCGCGTGCAGCCGGAGGCCGTCGTCAACACGGTGCAGGCCGTAGCCAGCGAAGCCCCCGTCCTGGTAGAGATTCCGACACTGACCCCTTCCCTGACGCCCTCCATCACCCCCTCACCGACCAACACACCGACTCCGACGCCCACCCCCACCCAGACGCCGACGCCCACCAGCACGCCGACGCCTACCAACACTCCAACTCCGACAAACACCCCCACCATTACCCCGACGCCCACCCGCGCCCGGCCTACCAATACCCCCACGCCCAAAACCACACCCACTTTCACACCGACGCCCCGGCCCACATTGGAGCCGCCCATCCCGGACAGACCGGAGGATGGCGCCGTCTTCAACGGGGCGGATGCCAAGATTGAACTGGGGTGGAACAGCAACTACACCCTCGCTCCCGACGAATGCTACCTGGTCACCCTACGTTGGACCGAAAAAGGGGCTACCGCCCAATCCTCCGTCTGCGTGCAACGGCCATCCTGGTTCGTAGATGCGGGGCTGTACCTCCGGGCCGACCAGGAAACAGAGCGGGTCTACTATTGGAGCGTGCGCCTGGCCCGCAAAACGACCGACGATGAGGGCCAAGAGCAGTACATCCCTCTGAGTCCGCCCAGTGAGGAGCGGTCCTTCTACTGGAAGTAGTCATCATGCCTTCGTCCCGTTCCGGCCAAAAAGGGTGGCTCATCGGCCTGGGCTTGGCCCTGGTCGCCTTTGCCCTGCTGGCATCCATCGTCCACCGCCAGTCCACCGTCGGTGTGGCGGACGACTTGGCCCCCGGCGAAAGCGAAATGCTGCACGCCCGCGTCGTAGAAGTCCTGGAAGAAGGGACCATCGGTCAGGGGAACTTTGAGCAACCCTACCAGCGGCTGCGGCTGCGCATTGAAGAGGGTGCCCTCAAAGGCCAAGAGGCCGAGGTAGAGCAGGGGCGGTGGGGGCCGACCAACCGAGCACGAACCTTTCAGCCCGGCGACCGGGTGATCGTTGAACGCAGCCGCACCCCCGAAGGTGACGATCTGCTGGTCATCGTCGACTATGTGCGCACCGGCCCGCTTCTGGTGCTGACCCTGCTCTTTGTTGCGGTCACACTCCTGCTGAGCGGTCGGCAGGGAATCCGCTCCCTTCTGGGAATGACCATCAGCCTGGTCGTCATCATCACCTTCATCGTCCCCCAAATCTTGGCCGGGCGGAACCCGGTGATCGTCGCGGTCGTCGGCTCTGTGGTGATGATGGGCTTGAGCCTGTACCTGGTCTACGGCTGGAACGCCAAAACCCACGTGGCCGTGATCGGGCTGCTGGTCAGCCTGATATTGACCGGCCTGTTGGCCCTCTGGTTTGTGGATTGGATGCGCTTTTCCGGCTTTGGCGCAGAAGAGGCAGCCTTTTTGCAGGTAGCCGGTGTGCAGTTGGACACGCAAGGCTTGCTCCTGGCCGGGATCATCATCGGCACTCTGGGGGCACTGGATGATGTCGCCATCGGCCAATCCTCCACCATCTTTGAACTGCGCAAGGCCAACGCCGAACTGGATTGGCGATCCTTATGGCGACATGGGATGACGGTGGGACGGGATCACATCGCCGCCATGGTCAACACCCTGTTCCTGGCCTATTTGGGTGCAGCCTTGCCCCTTGTGCTCCTGGTGACGGTCTTCGCCGAGCCGCCGAGCGTGACCCTGAACCGCGAGATCATTGCCGAAGAGATCGTGCGCACCCTGGTCGGCAGCCTGGGACTCCTGGCCGGAGTCCCGCTAACAAGCCTGATCGCGGCCTGGGTCGCTTCCCGGAGATAGCCGATGGGCAAGATCAAAGCCGTCTGCCGTAGCGAACGGCGGACAGATCCCAAAACCGCGATCAAACAAGGTGAGCTACGGGCCGATTGGGGGCTGGTGGGCGACGGCCACGCGGGGCCACCGCAGCCGAACCGCTGGCAAATCAGCCTTTTGGCCTGGGAAGAGATAGAGCGACTCAACCGAGAACAGGGCCTGGATGCCGTGCCCGGTAGCTTCGCCGAGAACTTGACCACCGTGGGACTGGACACGACCGCTCTGCGGATCGGCGACCGGCTGCTCATCGGCGGAACGGTCGTGCTGGAAGTAGAACAACTGGGCAAGCCATCCTCCATCGCCCATACCTACAACTTCCGAGGCTTTTCGCTCCTGCCGAAGGTAGGCGTCTTTTGCCGCGTTGTCGTCGGCGGAACGGTCCGCCCCGGCGACGAGATCCGCATCCTGGACGCGGAAGGAGACCGCGCCGACCTCCGCCCACCACAGGGGACATAACCCGGGAACGGTGGCCGAAACCGCATCCTGCGCCTGCGCGGGCGTGCCTGCCACGCCCGGCCACAGGCCCCAAAAGGCGACTCCGGTTGCCCGTGCTCGCCGAGCCGTGGATCGGTAACCCCCTCCGAAACACAGATTTTACATTCCTTTAACCCCCCTGCAACACAAGCAGGGTACAATCAACGGTGTGACGCGGAAAGGAGGAGCGATGAAACGCTTGAGCATGTTCATCATTGTCGCGGTCCTGTTACTTGCAGCCTGCAGCCCCTTCCGGTTTCCCACCATCAGCCTGCCCACCGCCGAATCGACATCCTTGCCATCGCCGCGCTGTGGCGACGGCCTGTGCGACGGCCCCGAGAACCCGACCAACTGTCCCCAGGATTGTCCGCTCCCCACCCAGACCCCACCGCCGACCGCCACACCCCAACCCGGCCCCACCCCTTCCCTGCCGCGCCCTACCGCCACTCCGACCCTGCCCGCGTCCACGGTCCTGTTCACCGTCATCTCCGTCCCCTCCGGCGAAACCATCCGCCCCCTCTTGGGCATCAACGGCGGGCCGTTGCCCGTCGGCGAACCGGGCAACGCCGATCTAACGACCCAGTACCAAAACATCGGCGTCACCATGATCCGCACCCACGACATGGGCGGCCCGTTGGACATGGCCACCATCTACCCCGACCAGGAAGCCGATCCCCACGATCCATCCTCCTACAACTTTGCCGGTAGCGATGCCGCCTTTGACGCCATCCTGGCCGGTGGCTTTGAACCCTACCTGCGCCTGGGCGATTCGTGGCGCGTCCGCCGGGAACGGCGCGCCCCCACCAACCCCGAAAACTGGGTGCAAGCCGCCGTGGAGGTCGTCCGCCACTATCATCGGCGGGCCGCCGAGGCGGGCATCCCCTTGCGCTATGTGGAAATCTGGAACGAACCCAACTTCAAACAGTTTTGGGATGCCTCCCCCACCGAATTTTACGACCTGTTCGTCCGCACGGCCCAGGCCCTCAAAGCAGAATTCCCCGACCTAAAAGTGGGCGGACCGGGCCTTTCCCCCGCCGGGGCACTATCCCCCCAAGGGCAGCAGTACACCCGTGACTTTTTGGCCTACCTGCGGGATCGCGACGCGCCGTTGGACTTCCTCTCCTGGCACATCTACTCCAACGATCCGGAGGTCTATGGGGAAGCGGCCCGTTTTTACCGCCGGCAGCTGGACGCCTACGGCTACACCGAGGCCGAAAGCCACATCACCGAATGGAACACCGCCCCCGACACCCCCGGCGGCCTGACCGACGACGTTTCCCTGCGGGCCGGGGACAAAGGCGCATCCATCCTGAGCGCGATCTGGATCGTGCTACAAACGGAAGGGGTTGACGTTTCGACGATCTACAGAGGCCCCGACCCCGACCCGGACGTGCCCGCCTTCTACGGCATCTTTTACTCCGACGGGCGACCCAAACTGCCCGCCCTGGCCTTTTCCCTGTGGGCGCAGATGGCGGCCCATCCCCGGCGGCTGGCGGTGACGGGCGGCGGAGGGGGCCTGTGGGTGCTGGCCGGACAGGACGAGAGGAGCGAAGTCGCCCTGCTCATCGTCAACCCCACCGATACGCCCGTTGCTTGGCAGGTGGATTTTGCCGGGCGTGAGCCGATCCGCGGGGCCACCCTGTACCAGGTCGGCGATGAGGGCGAGGAAGTGCAGACCTTTGCCCTGGAAACACCCGCCGCCGAGATCGGGGCCTACACCGTGCAACTGCTGGTCGCAATGGCGGTCGCCCCGCCGCCGCCCGCCGTTTCCGCCGACCCTACGCCCGCTCCCCTTCCCGCCGACGCGGTCGTCATCCCCATCGGCGAACCGGATCCGGCCCACCCCTACGTCAAACCGCTGCTGGGCGTCATCTCCGGCCCCATCCAGCCCCCCGAATCCCCCATCCACGACCTGACCGCCCACCTGCACGACATCGGCGTCACCACCATCCGCAACAACGACTATTTTGACGACCGGATGGACATTGAAGGCATCTTTAACTGCGGCGGCCCTACCTACCCTTCCTGGGAAGGCTGCGATCCCCAGGATGAGGCCAACTACCGCTGGGGGCCGAGTGATGAACTGTTCCAAAGCTGGATGAACGGCGGGTTTGAGCCGTTCTTGCGGCTGGGCGGCGAGGTGCAGAACGCCGCCCGCCACCATGACTTCAAAGGGCCGCAGAACCCTACCCAAGAGCAGAACTGGCTCCAGGCCGCCCACAAGGTGGTGGACCGCTACCTGCACTGGGAGGGCGCGGAGCAGACCTTCACCTACCTGGACATCTGGACCGAATTCCCCAACAAAGATTTTTGGGATCGGAGCAACGCCGACTTTTTCCGCTTCTGGACCCAGGCGTTCCTTTCCCTCAAAGCGGCCTACCCCCAGCTCAAAATCGGCGGCCCCGGCTTGATCGCCGGGCAGACCGTCAGAGTCGCCACCGGGGAAAAGAGCGCCGCCGAGGACTTTTTGACCTATCTATACGAGCACGACGCCCGCCCCGACTGGCTCGGCTGGCACCTCTTTTACAACGACCCGGCTATGTGGATGCAGGCTGCCGCAGCCTACCGAGACCTGCTGGACGGAGCGGGGATGTACGCCGACGTGCCCTGGGCCGGCAGCGGCTTTTTCGATGGCGTTGAGCTGATCGTGGATGCTTACGGCGTAGGCAAACTGAACCTGTCACCGGAGGAGCGGGACCGGGTATACAACCGCAGCCGGGGTGCAGCCCTCCGTACCGCCTCCTGGATCGCCATGCAGTACAGCGACGTGGAGCGGGCCTATCTCTACCGCGCCGGCGATCCCCACACCAGCCCCGACGACGGCCCGGAAGAGGTCTACCGGGGCAACTACACGGGCCTTTTTTACGGCGATGAGGAGGGGACTTACAAACCGGCGGCCCACGCCTTCCGCCTTTGGTCCCAGGTGGTCAACGGCTACCGGACCTTGCTGAGCACCCCTCTGCCTCCCACCGCCGAAACGGGGAACCTGTGGCTGCTGGCCGCCCGCGACGACGGGGGGCGGATCGCCCTCCTGGCGGCCAACCCCGGCCGGGAGACCGTGACCTGGACCCCCGCCTTTGCCGACGGGACGACGCCGGGCGACTATCAGGTTGTGCTCTACCAGGTGGACGACAAAGAGGATGGCCGGACCGCCCGCCCCTGGACCGCCCAAGCCGTGACCACCCCGGCGGAGAGCGTGCAATTGATCCTCCTGGTCCCCTGAGCGTTGTGGAAGGTTGCGATGCGCCGGGTTACAGATTTTTTACATTCGGATGTCGGTGGGGCAACAAAAAAGGTTTATCATGGGAACGTAGATCTGATGAAGCAGCACGCATGTAGAGGAGGATCGCGATGCGCTATCTATTCTCGTTCCTGATCGTTGCAACGATGTTGGCGGGCTGCGGGAGAGTTTCATTCCCCACGGCCGCCGCTTCACCTGCCCTGCCGACACCCACTGCCTTGCCTCCCTCTCCCACCCCTTCGCCCCCTCCGGCCTCTTTGCCCTCCCCCACCAAGGCCCCCGTCTCCCCGGCCGACGGTTCCTTCCGCCTGACCACCGATGACGGCCTGGCCCTGACCCTCACCGCCGACGGCCAGGTGGCGGCATTGGAGATGGACGGCAGCGTATGGGCTTCTGCCCCTGCCCCGGCGCTGTGGGTGCGGGATATGAGCCGCGCCGCCACCCCCTCCACCCCCAACCTGCTCGCCGATCCCGGTTTTGAAGCGGGAGACTGGGAAACATTGGTCGCCCGCAACGCCGACGTGACCTTTGACCGGGAGCAAGCCCGCAGCGGCAGCCGATCGTTGGCCGTTACCGCCACCGGGCCGGGGATGGGTGCCGTCATCGCCGGTGCCGTGCCGGTCACACCAGGCCGGCGTTACCGTATCTCGGCCTACTTTCTCAGCCGAAAGGGATATGTCTCCCGCCCTACCGGCCCTGCCGTCTTTTGGCAGCGCGAACTATACCGGCTCCCCTACCGGGCCACCGGCCTTTACCTGTGGTGGGTGGATGCGGCAGGGCAGCGCATGGGGGAGGAGCCGCGTCTGGCGGTGGCGCTCCATTGGAACGCCCAACAATGGCGGCGGCTCGGCCGCGAAGTGACCGCGCCGCAAGGAGCCGCCGCCGTTCAAGTCGTCGTGGGCGTCCACGCCGACGAAGGAGACACCGTGTGGGTAGACGACGTGGCCTTCATCGAAAGCCCGGAGGTGGACCGCCCCGTGACGGGGACGACCACCGTGGCGGACGGCTCCGTGATCCAGCGGGCTACCCTCCCGGAGGCGGGACTGGCCTTTACCGTCACCTACACCGCCCAGCCGGATTTCCTGACCGTCCATACCCAGGTAGAGGATACCACCGGGCAGGAGCGGGCGTTGGAAGTGGCATGGGGGCTGCCCCTTCCGGCCCCGAATTTGCGGTGGTGGGATTCCATCCGCCAAAGCCGTCCCATCACCGCACCGTTGCCCTATAACCACGCCGTCAGCGCAGACTTTGCTACCTGGATGCCCATGTCCCTTTACCCCGTGGCCGTCGTTGAAGATGGGGCACAAGGGATAGCATTGGCCTTACCTCTTGATCGGCCCCGTGTGGCCCTCCTTTCTTACGACGGTGAGACCGGTCGGCTGGAGGGGCGGGCCTTCTTGGGAATCTCGCCCCAGGCGGCTCACCTGGGGCCTCGTGCCGATTTCACCCTCTACCTGTACCGCACCGACCCCGCCTGGGGGCTTCGCTCCGCCCTGGATCGCCTAAAAGGATTCCGGCCCCAATGGTTCGATTCCCACATTCACCCGGACGAGTATGCCGGTTTTGAGAAAGGGACCTTTACGAGTGAGATGGGAGCACAAGAGGTGGCCCGCTATGATGAAGAAAGGATCTACGCCGCCCACTACACCTGCGCCGATATGCCGATCAAAATGGGACCGTCCGACGGCCCCCCGCCCACCCTCGACGAAGGTTGGGCACAGGTCGCCGCCTACGCCGCCGACAAGAACCCCATCCGCAGTGCGCGGGCGCGGGCCTTTCAGACCGGCGTCGCCCACACCGCCAACGGCGAGCCGATCCTCAAACACCTGGGCATCTACCCCTGGGCACCTGACGTGTGGGAAATCGCTTGGGTGAGCAACCTAGATCCCGATCTTGCCGAAGGTTACGGTCAATTCCTGTTGCGCGGAGAAGTGGACCGGGCTTTTGCCCAAACCCAGGCCATAGGAGCGCAGCTAGACGGGATATTCATAGACAATTTTATGTCAACACCAACGGTGGACCTGCGCCCGGAGCATATTGCCGTCGCCGATCTGCCCCTGACCTACAGTTTCAACGACTACCGGCCCGGCGTCCACACCATGAACGGCATGGCCGAGTACCTGGCCGCACTGCGGAATCACCTGGACACCACTTACGGTCCCGAAAAAGGCATCAGTGTCAACTTTTGGGGGCTGGCGACGGTCAACTTTTTGGTGCCTTGGATAGACGGCTTCGGCGGGGAGGGCAGCATCCGGAACAAACCGTTCAACTGGAATCAAACCATTCTGGACTACCGGCGGGCCATGGCCGGTCCCCGGCTGCAGCTCTTTGCCGTACAGGAAGAGGGGTTGAATGCAGCCGATGTGGAGGCGGCGGGCGCTCAGGCGATCCTGTACGGCATCATCCTCCACCGGGGTCCCAACGGAACCGGCTGGACGACCGAGGCCGAGGAAGTATTGCAACGGTATGCCACGCTGGTACGCACCTATAACGGGCGTGGCTGGGAACCGCTGACCTACGCCCGCGCCGACCACCCCGACGTGGCGGTGGAGCGGTTTGGGACGGATGTCCTGACCGTCTACAACGGAGGGGAGGCAGCGGCGGCCTATACGCTGCAAGTGGACCTGACCGCCCTGGGGCTGGATGCGCCTGCCGATGTGAGTGAGTTGACCACCGGCGAAGCGGTCACTTTTACGGTAGAAGGGAACACCCTGCTCATCCGGGATACGCTGGGGGCAGGGCAGGCACGCATCTTTCAAATCGGTCGCTGACGGCAGACCGCCAACCAGGGATCGGATTTGATCCGATCCCACAAGACCGGACCCCGAACAAGCGGATCGGGTGGTCGGGCAATCGCCCGGCTATGTTCTCCTTGCAGCTACGCGTTCCTGCGGGGAAGTGCACACTATCCAGGTCCGGTGCAAAGAGGAGGAATTCTTGTGAAACATCTGCTATCGCTCTGGGTGCCGATTTTGCTCCTGGCCGTGGCGTGCAGCCCCGGCACATCGTCTCCGCCGCCCACGGGGGAGCCGCAAGCGGCTTCCCCGATCACGGCCAATCCGCCCGCACCGACCGTTGCGGAGCCGCAGTCTGCTCCTCCCCCTACAGCCCAACCGCCCGCGCCGACCGCCCCTCCCCAACCGGGGAACGCGGAGCCGACCATGGAAACCTGCCGCGCCTGGCTCCGGGAGACTCACAGCCTGGATTACCCCAACCACGGCTGCGAAGAGCACGCTGCCATTTTGAACTCGGTGGCGGCGGACGGTGCAGCGGCCATCCCCCTGGGCGACAACCGCTTTTTCATCGCCCGCTTTCCCGACGATTGGGAGCGGTTGGACGACCGGACCCTCATCGTCGCCCTCCACGGCAACGGCGGCTGCACCGAACGAATGTATCAGTGGTGGTCCAAACCGGCAGCCCAGCACCACTACGCCCTGGTGACGCTGGAATATGCCGAGGCGGACGCGACGACCGAGGAAGGCTATGCCTTTGACGACGCTCCCCAGGTGTACGAACGGCTGCGCACGGCTCTGGACCTGTTGGCCGCCCATTGCCCCCTGGACCATACGAAAATCATCTACCACGGTTTTTCGCGGGGATCGGCCCTGTCCTTCCCCCTGGCCATGATGGACCGGTCCGAAGAGGGGAGCAAGCTCTTTGCCGCCTTTATCTCCGATTCGGGAACCGAATTCCCCGATACCGGCGGCCAGGTGCCGGATTATTTGCAAACCGCCCCGGCAGATGCCTATGCCGGGGCGCGTTTCTGGCTCTATTGCGGCGGGCGGGATCACGAGGGCAAGACCTGTGAGGGCATGAAGCGCATGGGACCGCTGCTGGATGAGCACGGCGCGGAAGTGGCGACCTACCGTTACGAGCCGGGCGGGCACGGCATCTTTGCCACCGTCAAGCCCGGTGGCCCTACCAGCCCGGCCCTGGACGCCCTGCTGGAATACATAGAAGGAGTTCCGCAGCCGTAACGCAGGTTGTCCCTACGGACCTGGTTGACCGAATACCCTTCCGCAGGCTCGTAGAACCGTATGCGGTTGCCATGCGTTCCCATGGGGATCTACAACAAGCCTGCGGGAGGGCACGAGGACACATGGCCCGCGCCGGGCAAGCAAAGTGAGATCAACGGCATAAAGGAAGCGGACCGATCCGCGGCTCACCGCCAAGGATGAAAATCCCGGCGGCTCGCGCCGGAGACGGTGGCGACTCAAGTCGCCCCTTTCGGGCCTGCGGCCGGGCGTATTCGTGCATTCGTGTATTCGCGTCCGCTTCGTGGACGGCCCGTTTTGGCGGTTCCGGAGATTTGAACCGCAAAGGCGCAAAGGACGCAAAGGAAAGAAGAAAAAGCAAGAAAACCTTCGCGCTCTTGGCGTCTTGGCGGTTCCAAGATTCGAACCGCAAAGGCGAAGAGAAGTGGCGACTCAAGTCGCTCCTTTCGGGCCTGCGGCCCGGCGTCCGCCTGCGCGGACGCTCCCGCTTCCGCCCGCGCAGGCGGGCGGTCGGCCAACGGCCCGCCAGGGGCGGTTTCAACCGCTATTTTCGAGGAAAGGTCAAATGAAACGTCTCCCCCTGCTGTTGGTTCTTTTCCTGGCAGCCTGCCGTTCCGGTGCCGGGCCGCTACCGACCGCCGCCCCATCTGCCACCGCCGTCCCGACAATCACTCCTTTGCCGTCCCCTCCTTCCCCCGCCCAGGAGGAGCCGAGCATGGAGGAATGTCGCCGGTGGTTGACCTCGGCGCAGGAGCGGGATGTGCCCATCGCCTGCGCCGATTGGGCCTTTTTCCGCCCGGAGCTGTTCAAGCGCGGCGGCGGAGCCTTCCCCCTAGGGAATAACCGCTACTACCTGGTCTGGGTTCCCGAAAACTGGGCCGAGATCGCGGACCGCAAGGTGATCGTCTCCCTGCATGGGACCGGCGGCTGCGCCGAGTGGATGCTCAACCACTGGTACCAGACCACCGACCGCCAATGGGTGCTGGTGGCCATGCAGTACTATGACCCGGCGACCGGGCAATACGACGACGACGCGGTCATCTATGACAACTTGCGGGCCGTCTTGGCCGAGTTGCAGGCCCACTGCCCCCTATCCGGCAGCGAGGTTTTCTACCACGGCTTTTCGCGGGGATCGGCCCAGAGCTTCCCCGTGGCGGTCCGCGACCGGGCGGGCGACCGGCTCTTTGCCGCCTTTATCGCCGATTCGGGCTGCGCCGGACCGAACTACCCGACGCTGCGCGATGCCCCTGCCGACGCCTTGCGTGGGGCGCATTTCTGGCTGTGGTGCGGCGAAAACGATGTGTCCACCGTGGATCCGGCCCGGACGACCTGCCGAGTCATGGAAGAGGACATGCGCCCCTACGTGGAGGAGCACGGCGGCGTGGTGGATGCCTTGATCCAGGAGGAAGGAGGCGGCCACGGCATGTTCAACGATTGCTCCGCCGGGGAGCACCGGTGCGTCAGCCGCACGGCAGAAAACCTCGGCCCTTCCTTGCCGCTCCTGTTTGAATACATAAGCAGGACCCCCTGACCACGTGGGACCACCTGACCACCCGTCCCGGCTATGGAGAGGTGTAAGGTTGCCTAAATCCGCCCCTTGTGCTAAAATGGTGGCATAGAGTGGGGACGATCAGAATATGAGACGAGGCCCGGTGGGGCCGTATTTGAATGGACGAACTGCCCTCAACAGAAGGACCTGACCCTGCTTGTACAAGCAAGCAACCATCTGGACGACCAGAGCAAGCTTCGCGCCGTCGGGCGTGAGGCTTGTTTTGGTCGTTTTTTGTCTGAGGAGTGGTGCATTGGACCTGACGATCATCATCTTGGCGGCGGGCAAGGGAACCCGCATGAAATCCGATCTACCCAAAGTGATGCATCCTGTGGTCGGTTGGCCGATGGTCCGCCATGTGTGGCAGACGGCCCAGGCATTGGACCCGGCGGCGGTGGCCGTCGTTATAGGGTACGGGGCCGAGCTGGTGCGGCGGGCGTTGGGTGAAGGGGTGACCTATGTCGTGCAGGAAGAGCAGTTGGGCACGGCCCATGCCGTCCGGCAGGCGATGGAGGCGGTAGCAGGCCGGGCGCAAACGGTATTGGTCCTCTACGGCGACACGCCCCTCATCCGCCCCGAAACGCTGCGGCGGTTGGTGGCGCATCACGAGGCCGCAAAGGCAGCGGTTACGATCCTCTCCTTCTATCCCGACGATCCGACGGGCTACGGTCGCATTCTCCGCGACGCCGATGGCCGGGTATTGGCCATCGTTGAGGAAAAGGTTGCAACGCCGGAGCAAAAGACCATTGCCGAGGCGAATGCCGGTATCCTCTGCGTGCGTGACGAATGGCTGTGGCCCAATCTGACCCGCATTGAGCGGCGTCCCGCAGGGGAGTACTATCTCACCGACCTGGTAGCTTTGGCCCGCAGAGGAGGAGAACCGGTGGCCGCCCTGCCCGCCGATGATCCGCTGGAGGTGATCGGCCTGGATACGCGCCTTAAGCTGGCCCGTGCCGAAGCCGAAATGCGCCGCCGCATCAACGAAAGGTGGTTGCAATCCGGTGTCACCTTAATCCATCCCGAAACGACCTACATTGAAGCCGGGGTTGAGATCGGCAGCGATACCGTCATCTGGCCCAACACCTTTTTGCAGGGGAAAACGCGCATTGGGCAGGGGTGCACCATCGGCCCCGGCGCCGTGATCCGCGATTCGGTCGTCGGTGATGGCTGCCGGGTGGAACTCTCCGTCCTTGAAGAGGCGATCATGGAAGAGGGCAGCGACATCGGTCCCTTTGGGCATCTTCGGCGGGGGGCACACCTGGGACCGGGGGTCCATATGGGCAACTTCGGCGAGGTCAAGAATTCCTATCTGGGACCGGGAGTCAAAATGGGGCATTTCAGCTACCTGGGCGATGCCACCGTCGGCGCGGGGGCCAATATCGGTGCAGGGACCGTTACCTGCAACTACGATGGGGAGCGCAAACACCGTACAATCATCGGCGAAGAAGCCTTTATCGGCAGCGATACGATGCTGGTCGCCCCGGTGAGGGTGGGCGACGGGGCCAAAACGGGGGCCGGGGCGGTCGTCACCCATGACGTGCCGCCGGGCAAGGTAGCCTATGGCGTTCCTGCCCGTGTCCGGGAGTAGCTTGCCGCCGGGGACAAGGGCGGTACCCCTACCACGACCTCCGGCGCGAAACGCCACGCCCCCGCCGAATTGAGGGAGGAGTTGTGATTTGACCACGACAGAAATACTTTTGCTGCTGGCATTGATGTTTGCCAACGGCTTTTTGGCTATGGCCCGTTCGGCCCTCGTCAACGTGCGCTTGCCCCGGCTGCACCAATTGATCGAAGAAGGGTCCGGCTCGGCCCGCACGGCGGCGCGGCTCTCGGAAGACGCCAGCCGTCTCCTGGCGACGGCCAAATTGGGCATGATGTTGACCAGCTTCTTTGGTGGAGCGGTTGTGGCCGTCGCTTCCGCTCCGCCCCTGGCCGCCCAACTGCAACCCTGGCTGGGCGGCGCGGCGGAGCCGGTCGCTTTCGTCTTGGTCGTCTTGGGAGCGGCCCTGACCATGCTCATCTTTGCCGAGCTGGTCCCGGAGACGGTGGGTGCTCACTACAGCGAGCAGTTGGCCCTGGCGCTGGCCCGCCCCTTGTTGATCCTCTCCGTCGTGGCAATGCCTATCGTCCGCCTGATGGTCTGGATCGGCAATATGGTCTCCCGCCTCTTTGGCGCGGCTCCCCAAAGCGGCCTGCCGATGGTGACGGAAGAAGAGATCAAGACGTTGGTGGATGCCGGTGAAGAGGAGGGGGTCATCCAGGAAGAAGAAAAGAGGATGATCTACTCCATCTTTGAACTGGGCGATACCCTGGTCCGGGAAGTGATGATCCCGCGCATTGACATCATCGCCCTGGATGTTGAGACACCGATGCTGGAGGCCCTGGACATTATCATGGAGGCAGGGCACTCGCGCATTCCCGTCTACAGGGAAACCATTGACAACATAGAGGGCGTGTTGTACGTCAAGGACCTACTGCCCTACCTGCGCGATGGGCGCACCGATGTTCCCCTGAGCGAGATCGTGCGCAAGCCCTACTTTATCCCCGAAACCAAAAAGGCCAGCGACCTGCTGCCCGATCTGCAGCAACGTCGGGTTCACATGGCCATCGTAGTGGATGAATACGGTGGCGTGGCCGGCCTGGTGACGATTGAGGACCTGTTGGAAGAGATCGTCGGCGAGATTCAGGACGAATACGATACCGAGGAATCGTTCGTCGAGCAGGTTGGAGAGGATGAATACATTTTGGACGCCCGTTTGGACCTGGATGACCTGAACCAGATGTTGGAGGTGCACCTGCCCACCGAGGAGAGCGACACCCTGGGTGGTTTCATCTACACCGCTTTGGGGCGGGTCCCCGATCAGGGTGAGCAGGTCGTCTTTGGGGACCTGCTGTTTACCGTTGAGTCGTTGGCCGGGCGGCGCATCAAAAAGGTCCGGGTCCGGCGGCAGCCCCAGGAGCCGGAGGAAGAGGACCGATCCCCGGCACACCGTCGGGGGTGAAAATGGATGGCCTGCGATTTTCGCCCCTGCCGTAGCGGCAATGGAAGGAGACTGAGTGATGACCGAGAGCACAGAAGCCGATCTAATCGCCCTGGCCCGCCGGGCACGGGAGCGGGCTTATGCTCCCTATTCCAACTTTGCCGTCGGTGCGGCTCTGCTGGGCCGCTCTGGACGGGTGTTCACCGGCTGCAATGTGGAAAATGCAGCCTATCCCCTCTGCACCTGCGCCGAACGGGCCGCCGTGGTCAAGGCCGTCTCCGAGGGGGAGCGGGAATTCGTCGCCATTGCCGTTGTGACCTCCACGGGGGCGACGCCCTGTGGTGCGTGTCGCCAGATTCTGCGCGAATTCGGCGGTCCGGAGGGCGATCTCCGGGTCATTGTCGCCGACTTGGAGGGCCATGTGCGCACCTTTACCGTGGCCGAGTTGTTGCCTTCCGGGTTCACATCGGCGCAGCTACAAAAATAACCGGCGATCCGACCGGCGCGGCAGAGGGGTCGCGCCGGTTTTTTGCATCTCCCGCCCTTTCGGGTACAATGACGGTGTGAAATCCCAAAGGAGAAGGTCATGCTGGACAAAGCACAAACCATTGCAGAACAGATGGTCCGCTGGCGGCGGGACATCCACGCCCACCCTGAATTGGGGTTTGAGGAAAAGCGCACCGCCGCGCTGGTCGCCGCGGTGCTGACCGAACTGGGCTACCGGGTACGTACCGGCGTCGGGCGCACCGGCGTCGTCGCCGAACGGGGCGCAGGGCCGCCCATCGTCGCCATCCGCGCCGACATGGACGCCTTGCCCATCCAGGAGGCCAACGATGTGCCCTATGCGTCCCAATCGCCCGGTGTGATGCACGCCTGCGGCCATGACGCCCACACGGCCATTGCCCTGGGCGTGGCGACTTTGCTGGCCCAGGAGTCCTTCCCCGGCACGGTCCGCTTCCTCTTCCAACCTTCGGAGGAAAAGGCCGACGAGGAAGGAGTCAGCGGCGCGGGCCGCATGGTGGAGGATGGAGCCATGGAGGGTGTGGCGGCGGTGCTGGCTTTGCACGTCGCCGGGAGCTTGCCCGTCGGCGCGATTTCCGTCGAAGCGGGGCCTTCCTCCGCCGGGGTGGATAGCTTCTGGGCGACCATCAAGGGGCGGGGCGCCCACGGGGCTTATCCTCACAAGGGCCTGGACCCCATCCACATCGCCGCCCACGTCATCCTGGCCCTGCACGGCATCGTCTCCCGGCGGTTGGACCCCTTTGATCCGGCGGTTGTCACCGTCGGCGCGGTCCACGGCGGCGAGGCCAACAACATCATCCCGGAGGAGGTAGAGTTGGCCGGGACCATTCGCTACACCGAGCCGGAAACCCAAGCCACCATCCACGCCGAGGTAGAGCGGGCGGTGTCCATCGCCCGCGCCCTGGGCGGCGATTACGACCTGACCATCCGCGAAGGTGGGAAACCCGTCATCAACGACGAACGGGTGGTGGCCGTGCTGCAGGAGGTTGCTACCGACCTGTTGGGTGAGGAAGGGTTGCAACCTTCGGAAAAGGGGATGGGCGGCGAGGACTTTTCCCTCTTTACGGCGTTGGCTCCGGGGGCCATGTTCCGCCTGGGCTGTCGGCTGGAGGAGGACCCGCGCACGGCCCATCATCCCCGCTTTGACCTGGACGAAAGCTGCCTGCCCATCGGCGCGGCGGTGCTGGCCGAAGCCGCCCTGCGGCTGCTGCGGCAGGGGGGCGTCTAGTGACTCAAGTCGCTCCTTTCAGGCCTGGGGCCGGGCGTATTCGTGCATTCGCGTATTCGCGCCCGCTTCGTGGACGGCCCGCTTTGCGGGGATTTGAACCGCAAAGGCGAAGGCCGCAAAGGAAAGAAGAAGACCTTCGCGCTCTTGGCGTCTTGGCGGTTCAACCGCGATCTTCTCTGTAAGTTGGAAACTTGCGCCACCGGGCCGGGCGTATTCGTGCATTCGTGTATTCGCGCCCGCTTCGTGGACGGCCCGCATTATTTTCAGGGAAGGATTGGACGGATGACAACCGATAACAAACCCGGCTGCGGCCAATGGCTGCTCTTTCTGCTGCTGGCGGCGTGGCTGGCCGCCGTGCCCCTGGCGGTGGCCGCGGTCCTGGCCGTCGTCACCGGCAACACGCCCGATGCGTTGGCCCAGTTGGGCGTGATTGCGCCCGGCGAGCCGTCGCTGCCCGATTGGGCCTTTGGCCTGCTGACCACCGCCCTCGGCCTGGGGGCCAACCTGCTTTTGATCCTGCCCTTTTGGTTCTTCAGCCGCGGGACGGACCGCCCCTTCCTGCGCACCACGGCGGAACTGTTCCTGGCCGTGGCCCTCTACCAAATGCTGACCGCCCTGGCCCGCATCCCTTTCGCCGGGGAGTCCATGCCCCTGGCCCGCAACCCTGCGCTGACGGCGGCCTTGCAACTGGCCCTGGTCCTGCCCTTTCTGCTTTTGGGGATCGCCTGGGCCGAAGGGCGTCGCCACCGCCTTTCCTTGCGGGCTGCCTGGCGGTGGGTGGGGCTGCGCCTGGGGAGCGATCCTTCCGTCTGGGGCCTGGCCCTGGGCAGCGCGGCGGTTATCGTCGGGCCGTGGGTGCTGGTCGGCTCTCTGGGCAGCAGCGGCACGACGGCGGCCAACGCCCTCATGGCCCTGCCCAACGCTTTGGGCCAGGAGATCCTCTTTCGCGGCGTCGCTTTTGCCTGGCTGTGGCGCGCGACGCGGAATCGCACCTGGGCGGCGATGGGCAGCCTGCTCCTCTTTGCCGCTGCGCAGGGGGGCACGGTCCTGCCCGACGGCGATTGGGCGGCGTTGCTGCGCTTCCCGGCAGCCGTGGGCCTGGGCCTGCTGCTGACCGAGTTGACCGTCCGCGCCGGAGGCTCCATCTGGCCGGCGGTGGCCGTCCATTTTGCCTACGATTTCTTCCATTTCGCTTTTGTGGACCCCCGCAGCCGGGAAGAGGTACTCCACTGGTTGGTCCGAGGGTGGGCGCCGCTGACCGCCGGGGGGCTGGGGCTGTCGCTCTATGTCGGGCGCAAGCTCCTGGGGGCCGGGCGTGACCGCCGCAGGCCAAAGGGGACGGTGGGCGGGCGGATCGCCGCCGGGGGATTCGCGGCCACGGCCTGGCTGCTCGTCATCGTCCTCTACGTCGCCCTGGGCGTGCCCGGCTTTCATCCCGACGGCTTTCTCATCTACCTGGAAGAGCAGGCCGACCTGACCCCGGCTGCGGCCATCGCCGACCCGGTGGAACGGCGGGCATGGGTGTACCGCACCCTGACCGAGACGGCGGAGCGCAGCCAGGCTCCCCTCCGCGCCGAGCTGGACAGGCGGGGTGTGGACTATCGGCCCCACTACCTGGTCAACGCCATCGAGGTCCGGGAGCGGCCCGGCCTGCGGCGCAAATTTGCAACCATGCCCGGCGTAGCCTCGGTCCTCTATCTGCCGGGGATGCGCCGTTACCCCCGCGCTTTTGAGCTGCCCGCCGTGGACCCTTCCGGCCCGCGCGGCGTCGAGTGGAACGTCCGCGAGATCGGGGCCGACAAGGTCTGGGAGCTTGGCTATACCGGCCGGGGCGTCATCGTCGGCAACGCCGATACCGGTGTGGCCTGGGAGCACCCGGCTCTGAAGAAGGCGTATCTGGGTTGGGATGAGGGGACGGGCACGGCGGACCACAACTACCACTGGCTCGATGCCTGGGACGGCAAACGGGAGCCGTGGGATGACAACGGCCACGGGACCCACACCACCGGCACGGTTGTCGGGTTGGACGGGGAGAACAAGGTGGGCGTCGCACCGGGGGCGCGGTGGATCGCCTGCCGTAACATGCGCCACGGCCTGGGCAATCCGGGGGCCTATTTGACCTGCATGGAGTTCCTTTTGGCTCCCTATCCCCTGGACGGCGACCCCTTCCACGACGGCGACCCGGCGCGGGGGGCGCAGGTGGTCAACAACTCCTGGGGCTGCCCGACGATGGAGGGTTGCCGCCCCGATACGCTCCGCGTCGCCGTGGAGAGCCTGCGGGCGGCGGGCCAGATGATGGTCGTCAGCGCGGGCAACGACGGCCCGGCCTGCGGGACCGTCAAGGACCCGCCTGCGACTTACGACGCCGTGTTCAGCGTGGGGGCCATCCGGCGGGGGGATCGGATCACGTCGTTTAGCAGCCGTGGTCCGGTGGAGGTGGACGGCAGCGGTCGGCTCAAGCCCGACATCGTTGCGCCGGGGTACGACGTTCGCTCCTCCGTGCCCGGTGGCTATGCCAGTATGCCGGGGACCTCTATGGCCGGTCCCCATGTGGCCGGGGCGGTGGCCCTCCTCTGGTCGGCGGAACCGGCCCTCATCGGCGACATTGACCGCACGGAGGCGATCCTCATCGAGACGGCTCAGCCGCTGACGGTGGATGCCCTCTGCCCCGCCGGGCCGGAGGACCCGGCCACGGTCTGCGCCTGCGACGGCGACACGCCCGGCGAGGTTCCCAACAACGTCTACGGCTGGGGGCAGGTGGATGTCTGGGCGGCGGTCACCCGTATCCTTCCGTAGGTCCAGCCGGGCCGGAGGCTTGCGCTACGTTGCTACGAAGCGGCGGGGTGGGCCGTCGCCGAAAGGTCAAAATCCTCCTTGAGTTCGGAGGCCAGGATCCAATCCACCGTGGAGGAGCTGCGCAGCAACTCGTCAATGCGATTTGTGAATTCGGCATAGACCTCTTCCGAGATGACCCCCCGTCGCAACAGGCGTCGCAGGGCTTGCTTTTGGGCATGGCCGATCTCCTGCTGCAATATGCGCACGTTCGCTTCGGCCAGGGTTGGCTCCTCGGCGACGATCTGGAAGAGGTGTGCGCTGCGCTTTTCGACCCATTCATCGAAGCGTTTTTGCAACTTTCGGGCGATGGGGGTGGAGATCAGGTGCTCCCGGCGCAGCCGCTCCAGGGTTTCCGAGGAGGCTTCGGCGGCGACGACTTTGGCGATGGCTTCCTCAAATTCGCGCTGCTTTTCGCTGCGTCGGGTGAGGCCCAGGCGGTTGAGCAAGGGCCGGATGGTCAGCCCCTGGATGACGACGGAAAAGAGGACACAGCCAAAGACCAGGGCGATCATCGCCTCCCGCTCGGCCAACGCCCAGGGCAGGCTCAGGACCAGGGCGATGCCCACCGCACCCCGCATCCCACCCCAGAACATGACGTGTGCCCAACGCAAGGGCAGGGCTGCTGCCCGGTAGTTGATGACCAGGCGCAGGCCGTAGATCACCACAAAGCGGGCGACCAGCATGGCCCCGATGGCAAAGGCGATCTGGGCCAAGTTGTCCAGCAGCAAGCCGCCGTCCACCTCCAGGCCGATGAGCAAAAAGACGGCCGAATTGATCAAAAAGACGACAAACTCCCAGAAGGTGATGATCATGGTCGTTGAGGTGGCCGAATGCCGCCCCTGGGTTCCGTAGTTGCCCACGACGATACCGGCGACCACCACGGCGATCACGGGGGAGACCAGGGCGTGCAGCCCTTCCTCGGCCAGCAGATAGGTCCCATAGGCCAGGATGAAGGTCAGGGCGATGTTGATCAGGGGGTTGTCGGTGCGTTTCATCAGCTCGGAAAAGAGAAAGCCCAACGCCAGGCCCAACGCTGCGCCGCCGAGCACCGTGATCAGGAAATCCACCGTGGTCTTGCCCAGGTCAAAGGTGGTCCACCCGGCCACGATGCCGACCAGGATGGAATAGCCGACGATGGCTACGCCATCGTTGAACAGGCTTTCCCCTTCAACGATGACGCTCAACCGCTTGTCCACCCCCAGCGACTTGAAGAGGGAAACGACGGCGACCGGGTCGGTGGCCGAGATGATCATGCCAAAGAGCAAAGCCCAGGTCGGTGATGCGCCCAGCCCCCAGCTCAACAGCAAGCCGATGATCAAAGTGGAGAGCAGGACGCCGGGGATGGCCAGAAGCAGAATGGTCCGCAGGTTGGACCGCAGCAGGGAAAGGTCAATGTGGTAGCTGGCCTCGAACAGCAAGCCGGGCAAAAAGATGAGCAGGATCAGGTCCGGTTCCAGGTCAAAGGGGAAGGGTAGCTCTTGGCCCAGGTGCAGGATGCTGACGCCCAGCCCCACCAGGACCATGGCAATCGTGTAGGGAATGCGGAAGCGGCTGGCGGCGTAAGTCACCAGGACGGCGACGGTCAAAAAGAGCAAAAAGGTGACGAGTAAACTCTCAAAGTCCATTTTCTCCTCTTGAAACCGAGATTCTGCCCAGTATCTGAATTGCGATCAGCGTGATCCAGCGGGAAGGTTCCCGTTTTTGCCCGAAATCCCACTCTTTCCAATCTCTCCATACCGATTCTGCTGTGAAACGCCCATTTTTGTCCATCTTTGCCGCAATGATTTCCACCATTTCTCGCAACCGCCCGTCGTTGCGCACCCAGGGGATTTGGGTGAGCACGTCCGTCACGTGGAGGATGTCGTACCAGATCAACGGTGCTTTGAGCTTCTCAAAGCCGCTGCCCATGGCGAAAAGGTATGGCCGCCGCTCTCTCCGTTGCTCCCAAAGCGATAGCAACGTTTCTACACCGGTTTCTACGGCAGGGTGCGTATGGTATTCTGGGAATTGTGCCAGCAGTTTGAGCATGAGCAGGTTTGCGTAGGGGCATGGATCCGACTTTCGCCCAGGCCCTCGGAATTTGCCCAATGCAGGCGTGACGGCACACGGCCAACCGTTCTCCCTCACGAGTGTTGTCAGGTGCGCCGTAGCCTTTTGCACCTCCTCCGATTCGCCTAGACCGAATTTGGTCAGCGCGTACAGAATCGACGGGGCGTCGCACAACATCCAGGCGTATTGGTCCTCGCCCGTTCCGCCATACCTAGGGCTGATGTTGACCGACACTTGGAATATCCCTTCTTCCGAGCGATGCTCGTAGATTCGGCGGATGATGTCCGCCGGGGCGTCATCCTCGGTCGTAAGCCCCACATCGGCAACGAACACCAGTTTGTGCAGCAGATGGCCTGCCGATTTGTGCGATTTCAGGATGGCCCCAGGCCACCCGCTCAGCTCCGCCAGCAGCCCCTGAACCTGCGGGTGCTCCAGCGTGGCTCTACGGGCGCGTTGCACCTGGGGGGCATCTTCCGGCTGCCCCAACAACGCCTTGCGCGCCCGGTATTCAACCCACGGCGGGCCTTGCAGCAACCACTCCATCGTCTCGTCCATTTTCGCTCCTGAGAATATTTGGTCTGGATCGCGCTCTGGAACCTCCAGGCCCGCCGCCCAGGCAAACCGACGCCGTGGCGGAGAGACCGGCGCACCGGACGTCGCTTGACCGGTTCATCATAACACGGATCTTGGGAAGAGTCAAACCTCGTTCAAAACCGAAGAACGGGTTTTTGGAACCGCCAAGACGCAAAGGACGCGAAGGTTTTTCTTTCCTCCGCGTCCTTTGCGCCCTGCCGATTCCGTGATACAATGGAGGCATCCTGCGGTGGAGGGGACCAAATGGATGTTGCCCGACGTATTGAGGAATTGCGGGAACAGATCCGATACCACGACTATCGCTACTATGTGCTGGATGACCCGGTCATCAGCGATGATGCCTATGATGCCCTGTACCGTGAGTTGGTGGAGTTGGAGGCGGCGCACCCGGAGCTGATCACCCCCGATTCGCCGACGCAGCGGGTGGGCGGCGAGGTGCGGGAGGAATTCGTCGCCGTTGAGCACCCCCTCCCTATGCTCAGCCTGCAAAACGCTTTCAATCCCGAAGAGCTGCGGGCTTGGCGCGACCGCTTCCGCCGTCTGCTGCCGGAGGATTACCCCGAACCGGCCTATATCGTCGAACCCAAGATCGACGGCCTGACGGTGGTGCTCCACTACGAAAACGGTCGTTTCACCCTGGGCGCAACGCGGGGGGATGGGCTGCGCGGTGAGGACATTACCGCCAACCTGCGAACCGTCAAGGCATTGCCCTTGCGTATCCCCGTCGGGAAGGAGAAAGGGGCGGGGGCGGAGCCGCCGTCGCGGCTGGTCGTCCGGGGCGAAGCCTACATGCCCATTGCTGCCTTTGAGGAATTCAACCGGCGCCAGGAAGCCGCAGGCCAAAAGACCTACGCCAACCCGCGCAACACCGCCGCCGGCAGCCTGCGTGTCCTTGACCCGAACATCACCGCTTCTCGGCCCCTGAGCCTTTTTTGCTACCAGATCGTCATCATGGAAGGCGGCCCTGCCCTGGAAAGCCAGTGGGAGGCCCTGGCCTACCTGCGCGACCTGGGCTTTCCCGTCAGCGATCTGAACCGCCGCTTTACCGATTTTGAAGAGGTGGTCGCCTACTGCATCTCCTGGGAGCAGGAGCGGCACAAACTGGATTTTGAGACCGATGGGTTGGTCATCAAGATTGACGATTTTGCCACCCAGGAGCGGTTGGGGGCCGTGGGCAATGCTCCCCGCTGGGCCGTTGCCTACAAATACCCTGCCCCGGAAGCGGTCACGCGCCTGAAGCGCATCGTCGTCAATGTGGGGCGCACCGGCAGCCTGACCCCTGCCGCCGAGCTGGAACCGGTGCGCATCGGCGGCGTGACCGTCCGCAACGCCACCCTGCACAACGCCGATTACATCGCCGAACGGGACATCCGCGAGGGGGATATGGTCGTTGTCAAGCGGGCCGGGGAGGTGATCCCCCAGGTGCTGCGCCCCGTGCCGGAGCTGCGTCCGCCCGGAACCAAACCCTGGCGGATGCCCGACCGCTGTCCCGTCTGCGGCGAGCCGGTGAAGCGGCCCGAAGGGGAGGTGGCCTACTATTGCGTCAACGCCGCCTGCCCGGCCCAGCTGATCCGCGCCGTGGAGCATTTCGTCAGCCGGGGGGCCATGGACATTGAAGGCTTTGGCATCCGCCAGGCGGAGCTCTTTGTCAAGAAGGGCCTTCTCCACGACGTAGCCGACATCTACAGCCTGACCGCCGAGCAGCTCCTGCCCCTGGAGGGCTTTGCCGAGAAAAAGGTCGCCAATCTGCTGGCCGCCATTGAGGCCAGCAAGGAGCGGGGACCGGCCCGCCTGCTGACCGCCCTGGGCATCCGGGGGGTGGGCAGCACCGTGGCCCGATTGTTGATAGACCACTTTGGCTCCCTGGACGCCCTGGCCGCCGCTTCCCGCGAGGAGCTGGAAGCCATCCCCGGCATCGGCCCCAAGCTGGCAGCCAGCATCGCCGACTGGTTCGGCCGGGAAACCAACCGCCGCGTGGTGGAGAAGCTCAAAGCGGCGGGGGTGCGCACTGCAGTGGAAAAGGAGGAACCCGTCGGGCCGCAGCCATTGGCCGGTCTCACCTTTGTCATCACCGGCACACTGCCGACCATGAGCCGTCGCCAGGCCAAAGAATTCATCGAAGCCCACGGCGGGCGCGTCACCGGCTCGGTGAGTAGCAAGACCGATTACCTCCTCGCCGGGGAGCGGGCCGGTTCTAAATTGGACAAGGCGCAGAAACTGGGTGTGCCGGTGATTGACGAAGAAACCTTGCGCAAGATGGTGGAAAAAGGGGAGCAGACCGCCGGGAAGGGGTGAACCGCTAGCACGGTTGCTTCAGGCATCTCACGATGGCTGCCGGGATTTCGTTCAGGGGGAGGATCATCTCGGCAGCTCCCAGCTCAATGGCGGCTTTGGGCATTCCGTAGACAACGCAGGTGGCTTCATCCTGGGCGATGGTCCGTCCTCCGGCGTCGCGGATGGCCTTGAGGCCCCTGGCCCCGTCGCGTCCCATGCCGGTCAGGAGGGCGGCTACCGCTCCCCGGTGGTACTGCTTGCGCACCGAGTCAAAGAGCACGTCCACCGCCGGTCGTTGGTTTTCCACCGGCGGCGTATTCAACAAGCGCAGCCGCCCGCCGCCCGCAACCACCGTGTGGGAGCCGGTGGGCGCGATGTAGACCGTCCCCGCTTCGATCTTTTCCCCATCCTCCGCCTCTTTGACATCCAGGATGGTCACGGTGTTGAGCCAACTCACCAGGCCGGGCACGAACCCTTCGGCGATGTGCTGGACGACGACCACGCCTACGGTTAGGTCCGGCGGCAGGCCGCCCAACACTTTGGACAGGGCCGCAGGGCCGCCGGTGGACGCGCCGATGGCGACGATCCGTTCTCCGCACCCGGAGGGAGCCGCCGCACCCATGATGGGCAAAACCTGGGTGCTGGCCGCGCCGCTGCGCCCCCGGATATGGGTGATCACCTTGACCTGGGAGAGGAGCTTGACCCGTCGGGCAAAACCCTCCCATTCGTCCGGTCCTGCGCTCAGATCGGGCTTTTGCATCACTTCCAACGCGCCGTTGGCGATGGCCCGGTAGGCCACCTCTGCTTCGCTGCTGGAGGTGACGACCAGGATGGGGGTGGGGTTGTAGGCCATGATGTGCTGGATGGCGGTCAGGCCGTCCATGACCGGCATCATGATGTCCATCGTCACCAGGTCGGGCCGTAAAGCTTCGACCAGTTCAACGGCGATCTGGCCGTTCTCCGCCTGGCCGATGACCTCTATCTCCGGGTCCTCTTGCAGGATCATGGAGATAATGTCGCGGATGAGCGGCGAGTCGTCCACAACCAGGACGCGGATCTTTTTGTGTGTTCTCAACGGATGTCTCCTTGCGATTGATGATACCCCTTGTGGGATGGTTATTGTTCGCCGACGGCCGCAGGCCCAAAGGGAGCCGCTTGTGTAGGCCGGAATCTTGCGCTACGTCGCTCGGCGCAGGCCACGCCTTCCGCAATAATACGGGCCGTCCACGAAGCGGACGCGAATACACGAATGCACGAATACGCCCGGCCGCAGGCCCGAAAGGAGCGACTTGAGTCGCCACCGCCCCCGGCGCGAGCCGCCGGAGATTTTCATCCTTGATGGTGAGCCGGGGATCGGTCCGCTCCCTCCATTTTGAATTGGGCGACGGTCCGTTGCAGGTCGGCGGCCAGGTCCACCAGTTCGGCGATGACCTGGCTGGCCTGTGCGCTGCCCTGGGCCACCGCCCGGCTGTCGGCCTGGATGCTGCGCACGGCTTCGACCACCTGCTCGGCGGCGGTGCGCTGTTGCCGCGTGGAAAGGGAGATCTGCTCGGCGGCGGTGGTCGTGGATTCTGCGCTTTCCAGGATTTCGTCCAGGGAGCGGCGGGCTTCCCGGCCTCGGGCCACCCCCTCGGCGATGCGCTTGGCTTCCTGTTCCGAAGCCAGGACCAGGGCGTTGGTCGCCGCCTGGATTTCGCCGATGCGCTCCCGGATTTCGCCCGTGGATTCGACCACGTTGTCGGCCAGGCGACGGACCTCCATGGCGACGATGCTGAAGCGGCGACCGCTCTCACCGGCGGCGGCAGCCTCCAAAGCGGCGTTGAAGGCGATGAGGCGGGTGCGGGCGGCGATGTTGTCAATCAGCTCCATCACCTCGCCGATGCGCCGCGACTTGCGGCCCAGGGTCAGGATCTCCCGGACGTTTGATTCGTTGGCCTGGCGGATCTCGTCCAGCTTGGCGACCGTATCGGCCACCGCCTGCGCCCCGTTTTGGGCCATCTGCTGCGTTTCGGCGGCGTCCTCCACGACCTCCTGCGCCCGGTCGGCGATCTGGGCGGCGATGATGGCCAGTTCCTCCATGGTGCTTGTCGTCTCGGTCACGGCGGCCGCGCTCTTGTTGGCCGCGCCGACCTGCTCGTGGAGGGTGGCCTGCACCTGTTCGGCGGCGGAACCGAGCTGCAACGCTGCCCGGCGGATGCCGGTGATGATGTCCCGCAGATTTTCCAGCATCTGGATCAGGGCGGCGTGCAGCCGGGCCAGTTCATCCTTGCGCCGGGGATCGGGGTAGGCGTCCACGGGCGTCAGGTCCCCGCCGGCGATGGCCTGGGCCAGGGCCAGCATCTCGGCTACCGGCTGGGCGATCATGCGGTAGATCAGGTAGCTGATCAGCAGCGCAACCACCACGACAAAGAGGATCAGGACCGTGTCGCTCACGGCCATCGTGCGCGTGATGCGTCCCTTGATGGCCGTCTCCAGGGCGGCGGGGGCTTCGTTGAACTTTTTGGCGTCAATAGAAATGCCCACCCAGCCGAACCCGGCGGGTGTGTTGTAGGGCGGCGTGTAGTAGTGGACGGTGGCCCAGGCCATGGCCTTGGGCACGCCGTCTTTGTTCAAATAGACCGGCACATAGTCGGCGTCCACGCCGTTGCGGTTCTGCTCGGCGATGCGGGGCCAGGGGTGGGGGTAGAATTTGCCGTCCACGGTGACATCCAGGAAACCCAAATAGTTGGCGTTGACCGGAACCAACCCGGAGGCGACCTGCTCCTTGAAATCGTCGCCGTTGAGGGGCGGGACATATTCGCCCTTTTCATCCAGGCCGACGATGGCCTGGTTGCGGGCGTGATACAAGGTCCAGCCGTCGTCGCCGACCAGGTAGGAGTGGATCTCGCGCAGCTTGCCGGTCTCGGGGTCCAGCGGGATCTCGGCCATGTAGCCTTCTTCGGAGCCGACGACGTGGGCGATCAGCTCCATGGCGTTGGTCCAATCAAGGGAAAGGACCAAAAGGCCCTCCTTTTCCCCACCTGTGTAAACCGGCGTGACAAAGCGCATGACGCCCTGGTAGCGTTGGCCGGTGGGGTTTTCGGCGTGGGCGTAGGCCACCCCTTTGGGTACATACCAGCCCATCAACCGCTGGACATAGACCTCGCCCGGCCCCAGTTTCATTCCCTCGGCGAAATAGGTCTCCCGCTTGTACTCGGTGTTTTCCGGGCGGCTGACATCGCGCAGGGCCTCCTCCGGCACGGCCTGCTCTCCCACGATGCGGATGACCTCCCGCCCTGTGACATCTATGAAAGCGATCTCTTTGTAGAGGGGGATGTCAAACTTGCCGTCGGGCGTCCAGAGGGTCCCCCGCTTGGACCGGGAAAAGGCGATGTAGGTTTCGGCGGAAGGCTCCAGAGCCGCCAGCTGCAACAGGTCCTCTTCCCGCTCCCGCAGGAAGGAAGCGACGCGCACCGAAAGGTCCACGGCCCGCAGTTTCAACGCTTTGAGGGATTGGGTCGTCAGGGCGTTGTAGGTTTCGGTCGCGGCCATCTGTTGGATGCTTTCAAAGCCGATGTAGCTCACCGTGCCCAACGCCAGCAGTGGCGCCAGCGAAACGGCGAGGATCAGCGGCAGTACCCGTCGCAGCAATCCGGATCGCAACGCCTGTTTGAGATTTTCCTTCATGCGTGCTCCTACCCTGAAAAAAGTAACTGCTCACCCTCCCGCAGGCTTGAAAGCGGTTGCCCGTCGGACAAAGCCGGCGATTTCAATCGGTTTGCCGGCCTGCGGGAGGTTCTTTCCGCGCAAATGAACGCCAGGCCGCAAGCCCAAAAGAGAAGACTTCGGTCGGCGGAACCTGTCCGGGCGACGGCCTACGATGCCGCGTTCCCCTGGGGCGTCACCCCCCGTCGCTCCATGGTGACGATGATGCGCCGGATCTCCTCTTCGGTCAGCAGGCGTCTGGCCTGCTTGGCCGCCGTCAAGATCTTTTCCATGACCACCGGCGGCACATCCAGCCCCCGGCTTTGCAGCCAAAAGCGGACGTTGTGCATTCCGCTCAGGGGGCCGATCTCAATGGTGTGCTCCCGCCCGACCATGGAGGCGGGGACGCTGGAATAAACCTGCTCGGCCAACCGGCGGTCGCCTTTGGCCATGCCTTTGGCGATGGCCGCCGCGTGGACGCCCACCGCCGTGCGAAAGGCATCCCGGCCCATCACCGGGTGGTTGAAGGGCAAAGGCGCGCCCGTCGCTTCGGCGACCACGTGGCAGTATTCGGGCAGCTTGGTCAGGTCCCAGTCGATCAACCCCATGAGCTTGAGGTTGACCAGCAGGACCTCCATGGGCACGTTGCCGCTGCGCTCGCCGATGCCCAGGGCGGTGGCGTGCACCCGGTCCACCCCGGCGGCGATGGCGGCCAGGGCGTTGGCCACCGAAAGGCCCCGGTCGCGGTGGCCGTGCCAGTCAATGCCGATGGGCCGGTCGGCGGTTTCCTCCACAAAGCGGCGGACAAAGGTGACCAGGTTGTGCACCCCCTGGGGGGTGGCGTGGCCCACCGTATCGCACAGGCAGATGCGATCCGCGCCGCAGGCGATGGCGTGGCCGTAGAGCCGCTTGAGCGTTTCGGGCCGGGCGCGGGTCGTATCTTCGGTGATAAACATGACCGGCAGGCCGTAGTCGCGGGCCAGGCAGATGGCCTTTTCCGAAAGGCGCAGCAGGGTGTCTTCGTCCCAATCCTCCACGTACTGGCGGATGGGGCTGATGCCCAGGAAAAGGCAGGCCTCCACTTCGGTCCCGGCCCATTGGGCCACCTCGGCGATGGCCTCCACATCCTGTTCCAGGGTGCGTCCGGCGCATTGGGGCCGGATGCGCAGGCCGTGGTGGGCGATCTCGCGGGCCAGCACCCGGCAATCGTACTGGACCGCCGGGCCGGTGGCCGGGATGCCGGTGTTCACCGCCTGGATGCCCAGGTCGTTCATCAGGTAAAGAAGGTACACCTTGTCCTGGATGCGCGGCTGGGTCAGGGAGGGCGATTGCAGCCCATCCCGCAGGGTTTCGTCCACCAGCTGAACGGTCCGGACCGGTGGCGACGGCTGACCGGCTTGGTTCCAATCGTAAATCAGGTCGGATAGTTCGTTCATTTTGGTTTTCTTTGAACCGGGTAGGACAAGTTTCAAACTTGTCCTACCCGGCGGTCAGGCGGTCGTAGAGCCGCATGACCTTATCCGGTTTGGCCCTGGTGCGGGCGGCCAGTTTGCTATCGGCCTCGCGGAGCCGCTTGCTCAGCACTTCGACCAGGGAGAGGGAAATATCGGGCGAGCGGCGAATCAGGGCCAGCAGCGGTTCGCGGCGGATGACCAGCAGATGGACGTGGTCCAGGGCGACGGCCCGGTTTTCGTGGGGCGCGCCGTCGAAAATGGTCCGTTCGCCGAAATATTGACGGCGGCCCAGCGTTTCCAGACGCTGCACCCGGCCCTCTTTGGGTTCCCGCTCAATGCCCACCCGCCCGCCGACGATGACGTACAACGCTTCGCCGGGCGAGCCTTCGGCAAAGATCACGTCCCCTTCCTCAAAATCCTGTTCTTCGGCGATCCCGGCCAGGATGCGCAGCTGGTCCACGGTCATCCCGGCGAAAAAGGGAACCTGCTTCAAAAAGATGGCCCGCTCCACCGCCGAAAGGGCAGAAACGACGGGCATCTCGGTTGTGTCTACCATCTTGACCTCCTGGTTGAGCGTCAGCCGTCGGCGCACCGCCTGGGCCGCCTGGCGCACGGCAGGGTCGGGGTCCGCTTCCCACTCCGGCAGCCAGATGTCCAGGATCTCCTCGGCGGGGAGATAGTCCCCCTGGCCGAGGAGGAAAACGGCGATGGCCGCCAGCCAGCGGTCGGGGTCCTTCAGGACGGTCCGCAGGGCGGCGGGGGCGTCCAGAGGAGATAGGTCCCATTCCTCCTGCGCCGTCCGCAGCAGGGCGTCCAGGTCCTCCCGACCGGGAGGCGTCAGCCGGCCCACCAGCCGCGCCCGGCGGGCCGACGTGAGCGATTCCAGGGCTTCCAGGGCGTTGGACCGGGCCGCGCTCTTGGGGGATGCGGTCCACAGGGCGTTGGCGATGACGGCCAGGCTGCCCGTCGCCGCACGGGGCAGGGTCGCTTCCAGGAGGCGGAACGCGCCCCGCAGGCGATCCTCGTTGCGACGGCGCAGGCCGTCGCGCAGGAGGGCCAGGGCCGGCCCGGCCTGTCCCTCGTCGGTGGGCGATCCTCTGCGCCGCCGCCCGGCCGGCAACCCATCCAGGGCGGAAGGGGGAGCGGCGGGCGGTTTCAGCTCCCCCAGGGCGGCGATAAGGCGCACATCGCCGTAGATGCGCCGTAGGGTATCCTCAAACAGGGCCTCTATCTGCCGGGTGTAGCGCGGGGCGTCGGTGGCGCGGAGGACACCCTCGCGGACCATCTCCCCCAGGGTGATGGCCGCCGCCAGCCGCTGCCGCTCCGGGGCCTGCTCGTCGGCCAGCACCTCCGCCAGGCGGGGGGCGGCGACGGCCCCGGCGGCTGCCAGGCCCTGCCCGGCCTGCTGCCGGACCGGTTCGGCGGGGTCGGCCAGGGCGGCGAGCAACCGCTCCATCGCCTGCTGCGCCTCCTCCCCCTCCCAGGGGATGCGCCCCAGGGTCCGCAGGGCGCAGAGGCGCACCGCCTCCACCGGGTCTTGCAGCTCATAGGCCACCGCCTGGCGGATCAGGGGCGCGGTCCAGGCGGGGGCGTCGGGATCGGCCAGCGCCTCGATGGTGCGGGCGGCCTGCAAGCGCACCCCGTCGTCGGCGTCATCCAGGTAGCGGATCACGTTGCGCACCATGCGGGCGTCGCCCAGGGCTTGCAGCAGACGCAGCCCGGCGATGCGGGCCTGGGGGCGTTCGGCATCGGCCAGCAGTTCGTGGAGGGCGCGGATCGCCTCGGCCATGTAGAAAAAGTCGCCGCAGCGGATCAGCAGCAGGATGGCGCGGCGGCGCGTCTCCGGGTCGGCGTCGTCCAGGAGGGGGGCGGCCAGCCGCCAGAGGTGGGGGTCGTCGCGGCCCAACCAACGCTCCAGCACGGCCAGGGCCGCCCGGCGCAGGCGCGGCTCCTCCGCCTCCAGGGAGCGGATGCTCAGGTCCAGGGCGGAGCCGTCCACGCTGTCGGTTTCCAGCAGGGTTTCCAGGATGGCAGCCCGCAGCGAAGGTGCGGCTCCTTCGGCCACGGCGATCAGGGGAGCGCAGGCTTCGCGCCCGCCCACTTCGGCGACGATCTGGGTCAAAAAGACGGCCATGTCTTCGTCCTCGGCTGCCCGCAGGCGGTCCAGCAGCCGTTGGAAGGTGGCCGGGTCGGGCGGCCCCAGGTCGGAGGCGGTCAGGCGGTAGGCGTTAAAATCCTCCTCGGCCAGCATGGTGACCAGGGCCTGGGTGTAGCGGCGGCGGGCCAGGAAGGCGGCCCAGAGCTGGAGCAGGGCCGCCGCCAGGCCGACGCCGATGATCCAGGTGGGCAAGGCTCCCGCCCGGCGGACCGGCATCAGCAGCAGGCCCACCCCCACGGTGGCCAGGGGCAGGAGGATGGCCTTGATAAAGGCCCGCGCCCGGCCCTTGACCGCCGGAGGGACGGCGTTGTAGAGCATGTTGTCCACCGGGACCTGGACGGAGGAGCGGAAGGTATCCTTGCCGAACTGCCCGGCCATGGCCGTCGGCAGGGAGGGCCAGAAGCTCAGCGCGGCATAGATCAACAAACTGCCAAAGGGAAAGATCAGGTTGACCCGCGCCACCCCCAGCCAGGAGACCAGGCGCGAGATGAGGAACATCTGTACCGGCAGGGCGATGAGGTTGATGACCGTTTCCAACAGCCCGTAGAAGCCGATCAGCCCCTCGGCGGTGGCGTAGGCGTTGTCAAAGACGTGCTGGGCCTGGTAGTCCATCAGGGCCAGGAGGGCGGTCATGGCAAAGGCGCCCAGGGCCAGCACCCGCAGGAAGGGGGATTCGACCACAAAGCGCAGGCCGCCGCGCAGGTTTTCCCAATAGGCGGCCAGGGGGGAACGGTCCGGGCGCGATTTCGCCGCCGAAGGCTTGGCGGCGCGGTCGGCGGCCAGCCAGTGGGGGATGCGCAGGGCGAGCCAGACGCCCACGGCCAGGACCAGCACCCAGGCCAGGACCAGGTTTTGGGCGGAGAGGATACCGGCCATGACGGCCACCAGCGGTCCGGCGGCGATGCCCGCCACGCGGGAGGCGGACCCCAGGATGGGAAAGATGCGCTTGGCGGAGCGGATGTCCAGGTAATCGTTGAAAAAGGTCCAGGCGTGGACGGCGACCAACGCCCGCAGCACCCGTTCCGCCAGGTAAAAGAGGGCGTAGACCAGGGTGACATAGGGGATGACGACGCCCTGGGAATCGAGCAGCAGCAGCCCCCAGCCGACGATCAGGACCAGGCCCACGCCGCCGAAAATGGCGGCCATGAGGCGGGCGTTGTTGACCCGGTCCACGACGGCGGTGTAGAGGATCGTCACCGGCAGGGCCAGCAGGCCGTCAAAGATGAACATCAGGGGCAGCCACTCAATGCCGACATGCTTGAGGAACAGCCCCCGGCCGATGGCGCTGCCCCACACCAGGCCGGTGGCAATGACAAAGCCCAGGGCGTACAGGGCGGCCAGCGTCCGGCCCTCACCGGGTTGTAGGTTGAGCAGTTTGCGCAAGAATCGTCGCATCATCCTTCCCGTCCGGGAACTCTAGACTCTAGAAAAATAGCGGTTGAAACCGCCCCCGGCGGGCCGTTGGCCGACCGCCCGCCTGCGCGGGCGGGAGAGAGCGGGAGCATCCGCGTAGGCGGACGCCCGGCCGTAGGCCCAAAAGGAGCGACTTGAGTCGCTACCACCCCCGGCGCACAAGCCGTCCACGAATTGGACGCGAATGCGCCCCCTCATGTGCCCGGCCCTTGCCAATCCTGAAAATAGCAGTTGAAACCGCCCCCGGCGGGCCGTTGGCCGACCGCCCGCCTGCGCGGGCGGGAGAGCGGGAGCGTCCCCGTAGGCGGACGCCCGGCCGTAGGCCCAAAAGGAGCGACTTGAGTCGCTACCACTGCCCCCGGCGCGAGCCGCCGGGGATTTTCATCCTCGGCGGTGTGCCGGGGATCGGTTCACTTCCTCCGCGTTCTCTGCGGCTTTGCGGTTCGGATTTTCGTCCTCCGGCAGGCGGAACCGCTCAATAGCCTGTTGCAGGTCGTGGGCCATGCGGGCCAGGTCCTCCATGACGGTCACGATCTCTTGACTTCCGGCGGCGACCATCTGTGCCCCGTGGGTCAGCGGTTGCAGGTCCTGGAATAGCTGCTCGGTGGCGGTCCGCTGCTGCTGGGTGGCCAGGGAGATCTGCTCGGCGGCCAGGGTGGTTTGTTCCGCGCTTTCGTAGATCTGGTCCAGGAGGCGGGTCATGGCTTCCCCGGCTTCCAGGCCCTGTTCTATCTCTTTGCCTTCCCGTTCGGAGGCGATGATCAGCTCATTGGTCGTCGTCTGGATGGCTTCCACTTTGGCCCGGATCTCCTCGGTGAATTGGGCTACCGTCCCGGCCAGGCGGCGGACCTCGCTGGCGACGACGGCGAATCGCCGCCCTGCTTCTCCGGCTGCGGCGGCCTCGATGGAGGCGTTGAAGGCGATGAGGCGCGTTTGGGCGGCGATGTCCTCAATGCGGTCCATCGCGGCGTCGATCTCGCGGGCCAGGTCACCCAGTTTGCCGACCTTGCCGATGGCGGTCTGGTTGCCCTGGGCGATGCGTTCCAGCCGCCGGGTGGCTTCGTTGATGCCGGCTACACCTTGCCGGGCGTTGGTCTGGGCTTGTCCGGCGGCGGCGACCACCTGTTGAGCGGTCTCGGCGATATGGGCGGAGGAGGAGGCCAGTTCCTTGACCGCCGAACCCGCGCTGCTGACCGCTTCCGCTTGTTGGATTGAGTTGTCGGCGTGTTGTCGTTGGGTCATGGTCACCTGGGCCGCCGCGCTGCTCAGTTCCAGGCTCATGGTCCGCGCCTGGCGGATGAGGTCGCTCAGGTTGTCGGTCATGCGGGCAAAGGCGGCGGCCAGCTGGCCGTATTCGTTTTTGGGCGAGTAGGACGGTTTGGCGGTTAGGTCCCCGGCGGCGACCCGCTCGGCCATTTGGGCCATGTGGACGATGGGGCGGCTGAACCATTGCCCTGCCACGAAGGCGATGACGACGGCAACCAGGGCTGCCAGGAGGAGGGCGATGAGCAGCTGCAGCCGCAGTTGGCGGATCGGTCGGAAGAATTCGTCCAGGTAGGTGGTGGAAGCAACCCGCAACGGGGTCCCCGACACGGGGACGACGTACATGTACTTGTCCCGCACCAGCGAGCGGGGGTCTGTGGGGTCCTCGCGCCATTTGTAGTAGCCGCCGGTGGGCGTGCCGTCCAGAGAAGCATCTACGATGGACAGCAGGTCGGGCAGGTCGGCGACGGCGGTGTGCAGGTCCTGGCCGATCAGTTCCGGGACGGGGTGAAAATAGACCACGCCCCGGTCATCGAACACCGCCGTATAGCCTTCGTCGCCGTAGATCTGCACGGCAATCGCCTGCAGACCGGTGTCGGCCTTCATCCGGTCCGCGTCCCCGGCGAGGTCGGGGTGGGCGGCCAGGTAGAGTTCCATTTGCCGGGCCACCGATTCGGCGTTTTGCCGGATCAGACGCGTGCCCAAGTCGGTCAAGGCGGTTTCGGCCCGATGCAGGGTCCACGCGCTGACGATCAGCAAGGGCAGGATCGCCATCAAGAGAAGCATCAGGGTCAATCGCCATCGGATTTTCACACCCTTTCCTCCTTACATCCTCCCGCGACTTTTGCAGCCGACGGCGAGATCGTGAGCGGCTATTTCCGGAGGGCTGCTTCATCGGCTTCCGGGTCCACCAGCAGGAGCAAGCCGTTTTCCATGCGGCCCACGCCCCACAGGAGGGTGCGTTCTCCCAGCACCCGCCGGATGAGGGGCGGTAGGGGAAAGATGTCCTCTACGGCCAGGGCCACGATGTCGCGGGGCGTAGGGACCAGGAAGCCGTGCAATTCGCCGTCCCGGCGAATGAGCAGGACGCGGTTCAGGGCCTCCTCCGGCAGGGCCAGCTCCAACAGGCGGGGCAGGCTGTGCAGAATGATCTCCTGCCCCTGGTAGGTCCATTTCCCCTCCCGGCCCGGCCCGGCGACCACGCCCTCCACCTGGGCGACGTTGACGCCGTATGGTTGCCCCGCTAAATCAAATACCAGGAAATGGATGATTTGTTCCGGTTGTACCGGTTTCTGTGCCAATCTTCCCTCGACCGTTGGGCAGGGCCAACCCTGCCCGACCAAGCCTACCGCACCGGCAGGGTCAGGCGGCCAATGCCCCGCTGAGTTCTGCCAGCCGGTCGGAGGCCGCGCTCAGTTCCCGGCTGAGGACGGCGACCTGTTGCAAAGCGGCGTGTTGGCGGTCCATCGTTTCCGAGACGATCCGGACGCGGTGGGCCGTTTCTTGTGTCCCCCTTTCCAACTCGCCGACCGAATGGGCCATTACTTCTGCACTTCCTTTCTGTTCTTCACTGGCTTGCCCGGCGACCTGGGTGAACCGTCGGGTCTCATCCACCATGTCGGCGATTTCGGCCAGGGCGGTTAGGACCTGGGCCGTGCTCTGTTCCAGTTCAAAGCTCAATTCGTCGATCTCGCGGGCCAGGCGGGCCGAGCGGTCGGCCACCTGGCGCACTTCGTCGGCGACGACGGCAAAGCGTCCGCCTTCCGGCCCGGCCTGGATGGCTTCAATGGAGGCGTTGAAGGCCAGCAAAGTGGTCTGGTCGGCTACGCGCCGGACGGCGGCGGCCAGGTCGCCGATGGCGGTGGAACGACGTCGGAGGTCCTGGACGGCGGCGGTGGCCCGTTGTACCGCCCTGCGGGCCAGATGGGAGGATTCTTTGGTGGAATCGGCGGCTTGGGTCAGGCGGCGGGCGGCGGCGACGACCTCTTGGCTCATGCGGCCAATGGTTGTCAGTTGCTCAATGTTGTGGGCCGTGCGGTTTACAATCTCCTCGGCCGTTGCCGAAATGGTGGCGCAGTCGCTGCCCATCTCGGCGGTCAAGGCCGAAAGGCCGGTGGTCAGTTTTCTTAGCTTCTCCGTCGTCTTTTCTATTTCATGGGCAACCTGCTGCCAACCTTCCAGGCGGTGGTGCAGGTCGCGGTAGAGGGCGTCTTTTTCGGCGGCGTTCCGCGCGGCGTCGGCGGTCGCCCGGCGGCGGCGATCTCGTTCGTGCTGCATCAGCACGCCGCCGATGGCAACGGTCAGGTACAGGACCAGCCAGCGTTCAATCAAGACTTTGAAGGCTATGGCCGGATCGCCCAGGGCGGGGGTCAGGAACCAGCTCAAGGCGAAATAGGCCGCCCCAACGACGGTGGCATATCCCAGACCGAGGCGCAGGGGGAAGGCCAGGGAAAAGCCCAGCAACGAAGGGTAATAAAAGATGAAAAAGTGGCTGTGGTAGAAGCCGGTCAGGGCGACGCCCACCGTGATCAGGCCATCCTGCAGGACGGCCAGGGCCAGGGTGATGGCCGGGCCGAAGCTGCGCCCCCGGTGCAGGCGATACTGGATGTAGCCGGTCATCAGCAAGGCGACCAGCAGGGCGATGTTGATGGGTAGAGTCAGGTCCGATGACTGTTGGGTAGGGCCGATGTTGTTGAACAGCAACAGGATGACCAGAATCGGCCAGCGGACGTAGTTGATGATCCGCTCGCCAAAGGCCAAGTCCTCGTGGTCAATCTGCATGTTGATTTCCTCAAGGTCAACATGACCCCCGTACGTCCACGTTCATCCGCGGATTGCGGAAGAGACGTTACCGGGCAAGGTGTCTGCCGATTTCGCTCCGTCGTTGGGCGTCTTCATCCGGCGGGAGCGATCCCAGACCTGCCGGGGATCTTTTCCAATGCCTGTTGCAACACTTGGGCCAGGTCTAGAATCAACAGTGTCTCATCGGCGTAAGTGGTCTCGCCGGAAAGAAATGTGCTCCCTCCTTCCTCCAGGGGTGCCGGTGGCGGACCGATGGAATCGGGCGCAAAGGGGGCGATGTCCACCATCCGGTCCACCAACAAGCCGGAGCGCAAGTCGCCATCTTGGGCGATGAGTAGGCGGCTTTCCGGGGTGATCTCGCTGCGCCCCAGCCCCAGGACCGCTTTCAGGTCCAAGACCGATTCAATCTCGCCTCGCACATTGACCACGCCCAAAAGCCAGGGTGGTGTGCCGGGGACGAACGTTATCTGCCCCGGCGGGACGATGGATTCGACGGCAGAAGCCGGTAGGCCGTAAAGTCCTTCGCTCTTTCCCGTCGGTGATCGGTGTTCCAGGCCAAAGATGACCAGCAAGACCGGTTCTACCTCAACGTTGACGACCTCTTTTTCGCGCCGTCTCCGCGCGGCCAGTTCCAAGATTTCATCGCTTTGACGCTTGACGCCGGGTTCCACGGTGTCTTACTCCGAAAATAGAAAATAGCGGTTGAAACGCCCCCGGTGGGCCGTTGGCCGACCGCCTGCCTGTGCGTGCGCGCCTACCATGCAGACGGGAGCGGGAGCGTCTGCGTAGGCGGACGCCCGGCTCCAGGCCCGAAAGGAGTACTTGAGTCGCCACCGCCCTCGGTGGTGAGCCGGGGATCGGTGGACCTCCTGCTAGGGGTTCATTTTGGCGGCCAGGTCCTCCCAGATGTTGAACGGCAACTCTTTTCCTTCCTTGCGGGCCATGAGCAGTTTGTAATGGGGTTCTCCCTTTTTGTCAAACTCAATTAGATAGGTCTTGTCCACAAGCTCGGCAAGGGTTTGCTTGGCCTCTTCCTCGCTTTGGCCCAACACGGCGGCGGCGTTGCTCAGGCTGATGACCCGCTGCTTGAGCAGTTTTTTGATCAGGTCCCTTTGTCGCCCCGGTAGCTCCAACAGGTCGTAAGGGGTCAGCCCTTTGCGCCCCTGCCGGGCTTCCACTTCCGCCTGCACCCGGCCCCAGATTCCGTCCACTTTGTCCCTCCTTGCCAGACCGGTCATGTCAGTAGATTTCGGGCATCTCAATCGGTTCGGGTTGGGGGTGACATTCGCCGCAGATGAGCGCATCGGCCACGACGATCATCTTGGGGGTCTTGTTCTCGCCGACATAGGTTGCGATGGGATAAGGCAGTGTTTTGAAATGATCCCTGCAAATTGCCCGTCCACAAAACTTGCAGATGCCATGTGCCGGTTGACCACAAATGTAGCATTCCACAATGACGCCTCCCCTCGACAGGGCCTAACTACCGGGCCACATCAATTTTTTGGCGATCTCGGTGACGCGGAGGGAAAATTCGTGCTCCGGGAATTTGACGCAAAAGATGCCGTTGCTGGCCAGGGCGACTACATCCTCCGAAAGGGGCAGAACGCCGATGACCTCGCAATCGTAGGTTTTCTCGACTTCGTCGGCGATGGTCTGCATGTAGCGGCGCAGAACTTTGTTGACCACCAGGTACATACGGGGTACATCCAGCTTGCGGGCGACATCTAGGGTAACGGCGGTCCCCTGGAAGTCCTGCTGATCGGGCCGCAGGATGATGACCAGTTGGTCCGAAAGGGCAATGGAGAGGATGGTTTCTTCATTGACGCCGGGATGGGTGTCAATGACCAGGTAGTCCAAGTCCAGTTGATCGATCAGTTCGTTGAAGCCGTCGCTCAGTAGGCCCACGTCGTAGCCTTCGCGGAGCAGATGGGCGATCTCTCCCGGTTTGATGCTGGCCGGGATGAGGTACAAATGCCCCGGCTTTTCACCGATGACGTGGCTGACATCGTAAGCGCATTCTTCAATGTGACAACGGTTCCACAAATAGTCGTTCAAAGCCAGTTGCATACTTTCCTCATCCATGCCAAAGAGGACATGGATCCCCGGCGAAGCGATGTCGGTGTCCACGACGCCGACGCGGTAGCCTTGCTTGGCAATGATGGACGCGATGTTGGCCGAGAGGTTGGATTTACCCGTGCCGCCTCGGAAGGAATGGATCGAGATGATGCTTGACATCTTGGACCTCCTTGTTTCAAACTACCTGCATTATACCACCTAATCTTGGCCTTGACAACCTATCGGGTGCTCGCCCAGCAATGCAATTCTCGGTATAGATTTTGCGGTATAATGATGGGTACAAGGAGGACGGCGCGGAGACCGAACGGCAGGAGTAGGGGAGCTGCCGGGAGTTGTTAGGCCCACCTGCCCACCTGACCGTTCCGGCCCTCATTTGACGAAATCGGGAATCTCGGTTATGATTGATTGACTTGTGAGAGCCGGGGATAAGACGCCAGGAGGAGAGACAAAATGACGGCCTGGGACACAGGCTACACACGTTGCTACACATTCCACGGTGAAGGAGACATCGGCGCGGCGACGGCGGTACAGGCCAAGCTGCGGGAACACGGCCTGTGTAGCTACTTCAATTGGGACCCGACTCCTCCCCGCTGGCGGTTCTTTTACGAAACAAACCTAACCGAAGCCGAAATCTCCCGCCTTCTAGGAAATATGCAGCAGCGGTTCCGCGTCACCTTTGAAAGTTGAAATCGGGACGATTTCGTGGTATACTAGAGGCCGTCGAGCAGGCTTTACCCTGGGGATGAAGAGGTTTCGACAGGGGAGGCTGGGCTGGGACTGCAAGCCGAGGCGCCTGGACCTCGTAAAAACCGGGCAAGATCAAAAGTGCCAAACAGCGCACTCAACCCGCTCTCGCCCTCGCGGCCTAAGCGACGGGCGAAAGCATGATCGCATGACGATCACGTCCGCCCTTGTCCGCCCCCGGGGGCAAGGCAACGGGCGTCAGAAAACCGGGGGTGCACGCCTGCCGACGCCGATAGGCAGGCCCACAGACGGGGCAAAACCCCGCATCGGCTGGCCCGGTCGGCAGCCTGTTGGCCGGCGGCCGGCCGGGTGAGAGGCAAAAGGTCAACTAAGCTTGTAGATGTCCCTGTCCGAATCTTCTGGACGCGGGTTCGAATCCCGCCATCTCCACCAGTCGCCGGACCTCCGAAGTTGGGGAAACTTCGGAGGTCTTTTAATGCAAACGTGCGGGAAAGACGATTGAAAGATCGGTCGCCGGTCATCACCACCATTTTGCTATTGCTCATCACCCTGCTGGCGTTGGGGTTACGCCTCTACCACCTGAACGCCCAGAGCTTGTGGTACGACGAAGCGTTCAGTGCGTACCTGGCGGCCATGTCCCCTGCCGAGATCACCGCCCGCACCGCCGCCGACATCCAACCGCCCCTCTACTACTACCTGCTCCACGGCTGGATCGGCCGGCTGGGCAACGACGAGATCGGCCTGCGCAGCCTGTCCCTCCTCTTTGGCGTATTGGCCGTGCCCCTCATCTATGCCCTAGCCGTCGAACTGTTCCGAGGCAAGGGAACAGACCCCACCACCCCCCGATTGGCCGGACTGCTGGCCGCCTTGCTCCTGGCCGTCTCCCCCTTGCACATTTGGTACAGCCAGGAAGTGCGGATGTACACCCTGCTGACCTTCCTCGGCCTCCTCTCCGGCTACTTCCTGCTGCTCCTCACAGGGCGGAAGATGGCCCTTTGGAAACAGGCCATCCTCTGGTCGGCCTACGCCCTGACCGCCATTGCCGCCATCTACACCCACTATTTCGCCTTTTTCCTGCTGGCCTTTCAGAGAATCTACCTGCTCCTGGTCTGGTGGGGGCGGGGTTTCCCCCGGAACCTCATTGCGGGGGGCGCGGCTTCCGGCACGGCCATCCTGCTGGCCTACCTGCCCTGGCTGCCCGCCCTCTTCACCCGCTACCAACAGGACGTGAGCTACTGGCCCGGTCGCCTCAAGCTCCACGAAATCCTGGTGGATATTGCCGTCTTTTTCAGCGGCGGCGAATCGGTCACAGAACAGGTAGGAACCTTCCTGGCCTTGGGCTACGTCCTGGCCTTTGTCCTCTGCCTCCTCGCCCTCGCCCAATACGCCATGCAGACATCCCAAGTCGGCGGCTTTTCCCTTCTTTTCCTCATCCTCTACCTCCTCCTCCCCCAGGCCCTCATCCTGGCCCTAGCCTACTTTTCGCCCAAATTCAACGCCCGCTACGTCATGATCGCCCACCCCGCCTTCCTCCTCACCCTGGCGGGAGGCATGGCCGTTCTGTGGCAACGGCGGCCCGGCTCCCTGGGCAACGTTCTGCGCGGCGCGCTCTCCCTGCTGATGCTGCTCTTTGCCCTGGGCGTTTCGGCTTACGCCGACATCAACGCCTACACCGACCCCGCCTTTGCCCGCGCCGACTTTCGGGGCGCGGTCCGCTACCTGCGCGACCACATCGGCCCCGATGAAACCGTCATCCTCGTTTCGGGCCACATGTTCCCCGCCTTTGACTATTACGCCCCCGACCTGGAACGCCATCTGCTGCCCGACAGCCCCACCCTGGACACCACCCAAACCCTGGATTACTCCATCGCCGACCGGCTGAACGAATGGTTGGCCGGGAAGAAAGGCGTCTGGCTGGTGCTCTGGCAGGATGAAGTGGTGGACCCTGCCGGGTTCCTGACCGCCATGCTGGACGACCTGGCCGAGGAGCAACCGGTGGACCGGACTTTTGCCCAGGTCCGGCTCAAGCATTACCGCCTGCCGGAGGACGCCGTGTTTACCGCCCGCCCCGAAATCGCCCACCCGGCGGACATCAATTTCGGCAACAAACTGCGCCTGCTGGGCTACACACAGACCGGTGAGCGGCAAGTGACCATGTTCTGGGAGGCGATCCAACCGCTGACGGAGGATTACCGCGTTTCCATCGTCCTGCGCGACCCCCTGGGCCAGAGCTGGGGCCAGTGGGATGGTCGCCCCACGGCCTACTACTACCCCACCGACCGCTGGAAGCCGGGACAGATCGTCTTTGGCCGCTACGACCTGAACCTGATGCCCGGTTCGCCGCCGGGCGACTATGGCCTGGATGTGGGCGTCTACACCGAGGCGGACCCGGTGGGCCTGGACGTGTTGGATGAAGCCGGTGCGCCCCAGGGCAAGCGCGCCCTGCTGGGCGGCGTGCGTCTGGCGGTGGCAGCGGTCACACCGGAGGACCTGGGGTTTTCCGCCGATGCAGGCCGCGAGATGGGCGGGGGGCTGGCCCTCCTTGATTGGGAACTGGGCCGCCGCGAGGCCCAGCCCGGCGACAGATTGCCCCTGACGCTGCTCTGGGCCGTCACCGGGCAGCCCCAGGGCGACTATGCCGTCCGTCTGCTCCTCACCGACGCCACAGGGCAACCCCGGTCGGCGGGCGACTTTCCGCCGACCAACGCCTGGCATCCCACCGGCGTCTGGCTGCCGGGACAGGCCTGGCGGGGGCAGATCACCTTTCGCCTGCCGATCCACCTTCAGCCGGGGCCGGTGCGCCTTGCCGCCCAACTGGTGGATGCCGGGGGCGCACCCCTCGGTCCGGCGGTGGAGCTGGACACCGTTGAGGTTTTGCCCACCGAGCGCGTCTTTACTCCACCCCGGCCCCAGGCCCCTCGCCGGGCCAACTTTGACAACCGCATCTTCCTCCTCGGCGCGGATCTGGAACCCGACCCGGTCGCGCAGGGCGGCACGCTGCACCTGACCCTCTACTGGCAGGCGTTGACCGAAATGGACACCCCCTACACCGTCTTTGTCCACCTGCTGGATGCCGAAGGGCGCGTTGTCACCGGCCATGACGGCGAACCGGTGGACGGCACACGGCCCACCACCGGCTGGGTTCCGGGCGAATACATCGCCGACGCCCACACGCTGCTCATCCCCGCCGACCTGCCGCCGGGCGATTACGTGATTGAAGTGGGCCTTTATGACGCCGGTGCGCCCCACATGCCCCGCCTGCCGATCCTGGACGACGAAGGCCAACCCGCCGCCGACCGGGTGATCTTTGGCGTCCGGGTGTATTGACGGTCCCCCGATGCCCACCGCAGATCGGCACCCTGCCTCTGTGTCCTGCGTTTTTGGCAAGCAATGACAACCCGTGTATAATTAGGCCGCCGAAATCAGGACAATGCGGGAGGTTGAAGAGAATGCCAATCTATCTGTACCAGTGCGATTCGTGTGGAGTGCGCTTTGAAAAGATGCAGCGCATGACCGCCGATCCACTGACCGAATGTCCCGAATGCGGGGGGCATGTGCATCGGGTCATTCAGCCGGTGGGCATCATCTTCAAAGGGTCCGGGTTCTATGTGACGGACAACCGTTCCGGCTCCTCCCCTACCCTGGGCAACGGCAAAACGACCAGAAAGGCCAAAACGGAAGGGGCCGGGAAGGAAACCTCCTCCGCGACCGAGGACAAATCGGGCGATAAAGAGTAACGCGTTCCCGGCAAGCCCAAGCCTTTTGCGGGACAGACCACGGCCCCCATAGGGCTTGGGCCTGCCAAGCCCCCGACCCAGACCGTATTTGCCACCTGGGCGAATCCGATTCTGCCTCACCACGACAGACCGTCCACGTTGGGAGGGCGTGCCCATGAGTACACCCATGCGCCGCCAGTACCTGCGCATCAAAAAGGAATATCCCGACGCCATCGTCTTTTTCCGGCTGGGTGACTTTTACGAGACCTTTGACGAAGATGCCAAAATCGTCGCCCAGGTGTGCGACATCGTGCTTACCTCCCGGCCGGTGGGCAAGGGGAAGCGGGTTCCCCTGGCCGGTGTGCCCTACCATTCGGCGGAAGGCTATATCGCCAAACTGATCCAAGCCGGGCACAAAGTAGCCATCGTCGAGCAGGTGGGCGAGGTCCCGGCCAGAGGGATCGTGGACCGGGCTGTAGCGCGGGTGGTCACGCCCGGCACCGTCGTCGAGCCGACGCTGCTGGACGAGCGGCGCAACAACTATTTGGCCGCCATCGTCGTGGAGGAGCAACAGGCCGGGCTGGCCTATGCCGACATCACCACCGGCGAATTCGCCGCCACCGAATGGCGCGGCAAAGAAGCCCATCGCCGTCTGATCGAGGAGTTGGCCCGCCTGGCCCCGGCGGAAATCGTCACCGCCGATCCCCAGTTCTTGGAACGGTACCGGCTCCCCGCCTCCCCCCTGGAGGGCGTGACCGTTACCGAGTCGGAAGGCTGGCCTTTTGAGCCGGAGACGGCCCAACAGATGCTGTGCGACCACTTGCAGGTCGCCAGCCTCGAGGGGTTCGGCTTGGCCGGGCGTCCTCTGGCGACGCGGGCCGCCGGGGGCCTGCTCCATTACTTGGCCGAAACCCAACGGTCCCGGCTGGGGCAACTGTCCTCCCTGCGTACCTACTCCACCGCACAATTCATGGCCCTGGACGCAGCAACGCGGCGCAACCTGGAGCTGACCGAATCGCTCCGGCGAGGCGCGGTGCAGGGTTCCCTCCTGGGCGTTCTGGATGCCACCGTGACCGGCATGGGGGGGCGGCTGCTGCGCCGCTGGATCAACCAACCCCTCCTTGACCGGGCGCAGATAGAACGCCGCCTGGACGCCGTAGACGCCTTTTACAAAGAGACGCCGACGCGCACCCGGCTGCGGACCCTTCTCAAACAGATCGCCGACCTAGAGCGTCTGACCAGCCGCGCCGTGCAACGCATCGCCCGCCCCCGCGACCTGCTGGGCATCCGCCGCAGCCTGGAAACCCTGCCGGACATCCTGGGCCTGGTGGAGCCGCTGGCCGACCGGGCCGAGGCATTGGCCGAACTGACAACGTTGCACCGCTGCCACGACGTCGCCGACCTGATCGCCCAGGCGTTGGTGGACGATCCCCCGGCCACCCTCGGCGCAGGGGGCGTCATCCGCCCCGGCTTTTCCGCCGAACTGGATAGCATCGCCGCCGCCTCGCGAGATGCCAAAGCTTGGGTTGCCAACCTGGAGAAGAGAGAACGGGCACGGACCGGCATCAAGAACCTAAAAGTAGGCTACAACAAGGTCTTTGGCTACTACCTGGAAGTGACCAAAGCCAACGCCGACCGCGTGCCACCCGAATACATCCGCAAGCAGACGCTGGTCAACGCCGAACGCTACATCACCCCCGAACTCAAGGAATACGAATCGCTCATCCTCAACGCCCAGGAGCGCATCACCGACCTGGAAGGGCGCATCTACAGCCAGGTGCAGGATCAGGTAGCCGCCGCTTCCGAGCGGCTGCTGGCCGTGGGCCGCGCTCTGGCCCGGTTGGATGTCTATGCCGCCCTGGCCGAAGTGGCCCTCACCAACCGCTACGTCCGTCCCATCCTGCGCGACGATGACGAACTGCACATCGTCGCCGGGCGGCATCCGGTGGTGGAGGTGACGCAGCGGGAAGACCCTTTTGTGCCCAACGATACCCACTTTTCCCAAGAGGAACGCATCTTGATCATCACCGGCCCCAACATGAGCGGCAAGAGCACACTGTTACGGCAGGTGGCACTGATCGTCCTCATGGCCCAGATCGGCTCCTTTGTGCCCGCCGATGAAGCCCAAGTAGGATTGGTAGACCGCATCTTTACCCGCATCGGCGCCCAAGACGAGATCAGCGCAGGGCAATCTACCTTTATGGTTGAAATGATTGAAACGGCCAATCTGCTGAACCACGCCACCCCCCGCAGCCTGCTGATCCTTGATGAGGTAGGCCGGGGGACCAGCACCTACGACGGCATCTCAATCGCCTGGGCGGTGGTGGAGCACATCCACAACCATCCCCGCCTGGGCTGCCGGACCCTGTTTGCCACCCACTACCACGAGCTGACCCAATTGGCCGACCTGTTGCCCCACGTCCGCAATTATAACGTCGCCGTCGCCGAAGAAAACGGCCAAGTGGTGTTCCTGCGCCACATCGTCCCCGGTGGAGCCGACCGCAGTTACGGCATCCACGTTGCGCAACTGGCCGGGCTGCCCAAACCGGTCATCCGCCGCGCCCAAGAGATCTTGGAAGAGTTGGAACAAGAGGCCCGTGCCCCCGGCTCTGCCCGGCAGCGGACCGTTGAGGTTCGGCAACTGCCCCTCTTCGGCATGAGCGATCCGGTCGTGGAGGAACTGCGCAACCTGGATGTGAGCGCCATGAGTCCTCTGGAAGCAATCACCAAACTGTACGAACTCCAACAGAAGGTAGTCACCCGGTAGCCGACTCGGAGATACCGAGGGCGCGGAGAGAAACGATACGAGATCAACCGTCCTTCGGCGAACTCTGCGCCCCGCGGCGTAAAGCCTTGTGAAGGCACTTGGGCCGTAGCCGGTATCCTTCTATTTTGTGCTTTGGCGCAAAGTGTGGTATCATTGGTGCGCCTTTTCACAAAGCTTCAGGAGGCAAAGATGCCGGAGCACAAGCCTGTTCCCGATATTGTGGTTGGGCGATTGCCGATCTACCTGCGGGCGTTATCCCATTTGCAAGCAGAAGGACAACAGATCGTTGCATCCAAAGACCTGGCGGAGTGGCTGGGGATCAGCTCGGCGCAGATCCGCAAGGATCTTTCCCACTTTGGCGAATTCGGCAAGCAGGGCATGGGGTACGATATTGCCCACCTGCGGGAGCAATTGGAACGCATCCTGCAGGTGGACAGAATCTGGGACATGGCCCTGGTGGGGGCCGGGGACCTGGGGCACGCCATTGCCCACTATGGCGGATTTGAGGGGCGTGGGTTCCGCATCGCCTGTGTCTTTGACAACAATCCGGAAAAGATCGGGCGTCGCTTGGGGCGATTTGAAATCTGCGATGCGGCCCACTTGGTCGAGCGGGTGCGGGAGATGGGAATCCGCATCGGCATTGTAGCCGTACCGGCATCGGCGGCCCAATCGGTCGTGGACCGCCTGGTAGAAGCCGGTGTGGGGGCGATCCTGAACTACGCTCCCATTTCGGTCACGGTTCCACCGGATGTACGGGTGCAGTACATTGACCCGGTGGTGCACTTGCAACACATGACCTATTATCTCTAGCCGGACTACCGCCCCCTAGTAAGCGGGTAAGCTACGCTTGATCACGTCATAATTTTCCAGGGCCTTGCCTGCGCCCAAAGCAACACAGGCCAGGGGGTTATCGGCGACATAGCAAGGCACGCCGGTTTCTTTGGTCAACAGACGATCAAAGTTGCGGAGCAGAGCACCGCCGCCGGTCATGACGATTCCCCGGTCAATGACGTCGGAAGCCAACTCCGGCGGTGTCTTTTCCAACACCCCTTTGACCACCCCGACGATGGCATCCAGCGGTTCGGCAATGGCCTCCGTCACCTCACCGGAGCCGATCTGAATGGTCTTGGGCAACCCGGAAACCTGGTCCCGGCCCCGGACTTCCATCGTAAGGTCTTCTTCCAGGGGGAGTGCGCTGCCGATAGAGATCTTGATCTCTTCCGCCGTTTGCTCGCCGATCATCAGGTTGTACTTGCGTTTGATGTAGCCGATGATGGCTTCATCAATGCGGTTCCCCCCCACACGCACGGAGGCAAACTCAACGATGCCGTTCATTGAAATCACCGCCGCTTCGCTGGTCCCCCCGCCGATGTCCACCACCAGGTTGCCCGTGGGCGTATCCACCGGCATCCCCGCCCCCAAGGCTGCGGCCAGGGGTTCGGGAATGAGGTAAGCTTCGCGCCCGCCGACCTGGATGGCAGCATCGTGGACGGCGCGGCTTTCTACGCTGGTGACGCCCACCGGTACACTGATGGCGATCAAGGGTTTGAACAGGCGAAAACGGCCCGTGACTTTTTCAATAAAGTAACGCAACATCGCCTCGGTGACGACGTAATCGGCGATTACGCCGTCGCGCAGAGGGCGGGCTACTTCAATGGTCTCCGGGGTGCGCCCCAGCATGGCCCGTGCTTCGTTGCCCACGGCGACGATTTTGTTGTCGTTGATGGCAATCGCCACCACCGACGGCTCTTGCAAGACGATGCCTTTGCCCTTGACCCAAACCAGGACGTTGACGGTCCCCAGGTCTACACCGATATGTTTTGTCAGCATGGGTTATCCGATCATTGATCCACGCCCGGAACCCGCCTGCTGCCGGCCCGGCGTTTGCGCTTGGCGACCTTGAGTCGGACCATAGCCCGGCGGAGGGCTGCTTCTGCACGGGCAAAGTCTTCGTCCTCGCGGTGCTTTTGCGCCATGAGGGCTTGGGCGCGCTTTTGCGCTTCCAATGCCCGCGCCTCGTCAATTTCTTCTGCCCGCTCGGCGGAATCGGCCAGGATGGTCACGTGGTCGGGACCGACCTCCATGAACCCCCCGCCGATGGCGATATATTCGTCCTCTTGTCCCTCACGGCGGAGAATCAATTCCCCGTAGGTCAGGGCCGTCATCAACGGGGCGTGGTGGGGCAAAATCCCCAGCTGCCCGCTGACGCCGGGGGCGACGACCATGTCCACATCACCCTCAAAGACGGCGCGTTCGGCGGTCACAACTTCACATCGTATCGTTGCCATTCTCGTTCCCTAAGCACATCCGTTCCGATCCCGGAGCAGCAGGCGTCGACGCTTCCACAGACCGGCAGAGTAAAGCGTCACCGGGTCATCCCGGCGGAAGCGGCACACGTTGCAGTCGCCGGGTGGAGCCTTACCGAGGCTATAGCTTCTTGGCCGCTTCTACCGCTTCGTCAATGGTCCCGACCATGTAGAAGGCTTGCTCCGGCAGGTCATCATGCTCCCCGGCCAAGATTTCTTGGAAGCCACGCACCGTTTCCTGGATGGGAACGTAACGACCGGGCCGTCCGGTGAATTGCTCGGCGACGAACATGGGTTGGCTGAGGAACCGCTGGATTTTGCGGGCGCGGGCTACTACCAGTTTGTCCTCTTCGGAGAGTTCATCAATGCCCAAGATGGCGATGATGTCCTGCAAGTCTTTGTATCGCTGCAGCACACGCTGCACTTCACGGGCGGTGTTGTAATGGTCCTCGCCGACAACGCGCGGGTCCAAGATGCGCGAGGTGGAGTTCAGCGGATCCACGGCGGGATAAAGGCCCTGCTCGGCAATGGATCGTTCTAGGGCGATGGTCGCGTCCAGGTGGGCGAAGGTTGCCACCGGGGCCGGGTCGGTGTAGTCGTCGGCGGGGACGTAGACGGCCTGCATGGAGGTAATGGAGCCTTTGCGTGTGGAGACGATGCGCTCCTGCAATTCGCCCATCTCGGTTCCCAGGGTCGGTTGGTAGCCCACCGCACTGGGCATCCGCCCCAACAAGGCCGAAACTTCGGAGCCGGACATGACGAAGCGAAAGATGTTGTCAATGAAGAGCAGTACGTCCAGCCCTTGATCGCGGAAGTATTCGGCCATGGTGAGGCCGGTGAGTCCAACCCGCAAGCGCACGCCCGGCGGTTCGTTCATCTGCCCAAAGACCATGGCTACGCTGTCAATGACGCCCGATTCGATCATTTCGTGCCACAGGTCGTTGCCCTCGCGGGATCGCTCACCCACACCGGCAAAGACCGAATAGCCCTTGTGGACCGTGGCAAAGGTGCGGATCAACTCTTGGATGATGACCGTTTTCCCCACGCCCGCACCACCAAAGATACCGGTCTTGCCGCCGCGGGTGAAGGGGGCAATGAGGTCAATCACTTTCAGGCCGGTCTCCAGGAATTCCGGTTTGGTGACCTGCTCCTCAAAGGACGGAGCCGGGCGGTGGATTGGATAGTATTCTTCGGCTTCGACCGGTCCGGCGTTGTCAATGGGTTCCCCCAGGACGTTGAAGATGCGCCCCAGGGTAGCGGTGCCGACCGGCACGGAGATCGGCTTGCCGGTACTGATCGCCTCCATACCGCGTCGCAAGCCGTCGGTGGTATCCATTGCTACGCAGCGGACCCATTCATGGCCCAGGTGTTGTTGGACTTCAACGACCAGTCTGTCGCCGTTTCCGCGTGGGATTTCGACGGCGTCGTAGATCTCCGGCAAGTCACCGCCGGGGAATTCTATGTCTACCACAGGCCCCATGACCTGTACGACGCGCCCTTTGCTTCCTTCGGCCATCAATCCTCCTTGAACACAAATGACTGTTTTCAGCTCTCCTGGGAGGCTGCTGAACGGATTCTAGTCTTCATCTTCGGGCACGACCAAGCAGGTGACGGTATCGCGCACGCCGGCAGCCGGACGGATCTCCTGCATCACGGCGTTCAGCAATTTGCTGGTGGTTTCGGCTTCAATGGCAACCAGCAGGTCGTACGGCCCGGTAATCATCTCTACAGATTTCACCAGGGGGCTGAGTTTGAGGGTGCTGTAGATAGATTTGGTCAGCCCCGGTGCGGTGCGAAGTAGGACATATGCTTTCGCCGACATGGCAACCTCTCAGAGCAAACATTGACCGACAGCATCCGTTCTGCTGCGGTTCCGGGTATCATACACCTCCTACCGCGCCTTGGCCAAAGCTTCGGCCCCGCCCACAATGTCCAACATTTCTTTGGTGATCGCTTCCTGGCGGGCGCGGTTGTAGGTCAGGGTCAGGTCGGCCAACAGATCGTTGGCATTCTCGGTAGCGTTGCGCATGGCAACCATGCGGGCGCTGTGCTCGCTGGCCAACGACTCCAACACGGCCTGGTAGATCTGCAACTCGGTGAACCGGGGCAACACGGTATCCAAGATGGTACGCGGGTCCGGTTCGTAGATGTACTCTACGGTCGGTGCCGGCGGGTGGGGGCCGTGGTGCTCCGACATCGGCGTTACGCCCAGGTCCAGAGGGCGGATAGGCAGCAGCTGCCAGATGGCCGGTCGCTGGGTCAGGGTGTTGATAAAGTCGGTGTGGGCCAAATACACTACATCCCATTGACCGGCAATGAAGCTATCCATCACCGTGCGGGCAATAGGGGTAACATCCAGCAAGCCCGGTTTGGGAGGAAGGTCCGAATATTCGGCGACGATGGTCTGCCTCATGCGCCACATGGCGTCGCGCCCCCGTTTGCCGACGGTGACAAGCTCCACAGGGCGGTCCAACTGTTGGATGAAACGGGCGGCGGCCTGGATCATGTTGTGGTTGTAGCTCCCGCATAGGCCCTTGTCGGCGGTGATCAGGACGATGCCGACGGTCTTGATCTCCTCACGAACTTCCAACAGGGGATGGACGGACTCGTCGGCCCCCCGCTGGGCGGCCAGGTGGTTCAGGATTTGCCAGGCTTTTTGGGTGTAGGGCCGGGTCGCCAGCACCTGCTCCTGGGCACGGCGCATTTTGGACGCGGCCACCATCTGCATCGCCCGCGTGACCTGGGATATGTTTTTGACGCTACGGATCCGTCGTCGGATTTCCCGTGTGCTGGGCAACGGTCACTCCTTCGTTGTTATCCTGGTTTAGGTTCGGTGATAAACGTCCTTTTTTCGCTAGGTGGGCTGATGTCGACGCCGATGGGTTTTCCGTTCTCATCCTCGCCGATCTTTCGCACGACGCGCACCCACCAGTAGACGACGCCATACCCCTGATTCTGCGGCAGGTGGAAGGGATCCAGAAACGCACCCTCTACCAGGAACTGGGTATCTTTGGTAAAGACATAGTCGCCGTACCATTCCTGGTCCGTGCCGGGTTTGGGCGGACGTTCCAGATGGACGTGGTAGTATTCATCTTCCGCCAATTCACCCACAGGCTCCCACACCAACAAGACGGTGCTCTTCCACGATACCGGTCGGTTGTTCGGCGGTTCCAACAGCACCGGCGGCGGGTATTTGAATTCGGCAGCCGCCGGGGTTTGGGTAGGTGTTGGTTTCGTCGTCTGGGTGGGGCCAGGGGTCTGAGGCGTTTTTTGGGCCGCAGCCGGGGTCGGCGTCGCCGGCCGAGGTTTGGTGGGCGTGGCCGTGACGACGACGGTTATGACTTCCGGGCTGACTTGGGCGATCTGCCGGGTTGCGCAGGGTGTCGTCGTGATGACGACGATCCGCGGGGTCTGGGTCGGCGGCGGTTCGGTCGGTTCAGGCGTGGAGCCGCAGGCGACCAGTACCCCGGCAAAGATGCCCAGCAGGATGAGAAACCCAACCCTTTTCTTCATCAGAACGCCACCGTCGCTTTAAAGTCTTGGATCGCCTGCCCCAAAGCATCCTGGGTCGCCTGGTCCATTTTGGCCCCGGTGGCGATGGTTTGGACCAGGTCGGGATGGGTATCCCGCATATAGCGCAGGAAGGCGGCTTCAAAATCGCCGATCTTACGGACCTCTATATCATCCAGGTAGCCATTGGTCACGGCGAAAAAGATCATGATCTGGTCTTCCAGAGGGACGGGGGCATACTGCGGCTGCTTGAGGACCTCTTGCACCCGCAAGCCTCGGTCCAACTGGCGGCGGGTGGCTTCGTCCAGGTCGGAGCCGAATTGGGCAAAAGCGGCCAGTTCTCGGAAGGCGGCCATATCCAGGCGCATTTTGCCTGCCACTTGTTTCATGGCCGGGGTTTGGGCCGCACCCCCCACCCGCGAGACGGAAAGACCGGCGTTCACCGCGGGGCGGATACCGGCGTAAAAGAGGTCGCTTTCCAGGTAGATCTGCCCATCGGTGATGGAGATGACGTTGGTGGGGATGTAGGCCGACACATCCCCGGCGAGGGTTTCGATGATGGGCAGGGCGGTAAGGGAGCCTCCGCCGTAATCGGGGTGCAGTTTGGCCGCCCGCTCCAACAAGCGCGAGTGAAGGTAGAACACGTCGCCGGGGTAGGCTTCACGGCCCGGCGGACGACGGAGCAGCAATGAGACCTGGCGGTAAGCCCAGGCGTGCTTGGACAGGTCGTCGTAAACGATCAATGCCTCCTTGCCTTGCTCCATGAACTCTTCGCCCATGGCACAGCCGGCGTAGGGAGCAATGTATTGCAAGGTAGCCGGTTCCGAGGCGGAGGCGACGACGACGATGGTGTGCTCCATGGCGCCAAACTCTTCCAATGTGGCGACAACCTGGGCAACCTGGGCCAGCCTCTGACCGATGGCGACATAGATGCAGATCAGGTCTTGGCCTTTTTGGTTGATGATGGTATCCACGGCCAGGGCCGTTTTGCCCGTTTGTCGGTCGCCGATGATCAGCTCCCGCTGGCCGCGCCCGATGGGGATCATTGAGTCAATGGCCTTGATGCCGGTCTGGACCGGTGTATCCACGCTTTTGCGGGTGACGACGTTGGGCGCGATCCGCTCAATGGGACGGTACTTTTCAAAGGGGATGGGGCCTTTGCCGTCAATCGGTTCGCCCAGGGCGTTGACCACGCGGCCGATGAGACCCTCGCCCACCGGCACGGAGACGATGCGCCCCGTGCCCCGTACCGTGTCGCCTTCTTCGATGCCGGTGTAATCGCCCATGATGATGATGCCCACGTTGTCGGCTTCCAGGTTGAAGGCCAAGCCCATGATGCGCTCTTCACGGCCCGGCTTGGGCGGAAATTCCACCATCTCCATCGCCATCACCCCGGCCAGGCCGTCGGCGCGGGCAATGCCGTCGCCGACTTCTATGACCGTGCCGACATCTACGGCTTCCAGGGGGGCTTCAAAGGCCTCTATTTGCTTTTTCAGAATCGCGGCGATGTCCTGTGCTTGTAATAAGGCCATTCATGCCTCCGTTACGCTGCCAATTGATCTCGCAGGGCGGCCAGTTTTCCGGCCACCGTCCCATCAATGACCTGGTCACCCACACGCAGGTAGATGCCACCGAGAATGGATTTGTCCACCTGGAATTCAAACTCCAGGTCGGGTCCGAACCGCTTTATCAAGTTGGCCTGCAAGGCAGCCTTTTCCTCCTCGGTGAGCGGAACCGCGCTGGTCACGTGGGCCACTCGGCGCTCCGGGCGGCGACGTACCAACCGCTCAAACTCGGCCAGGATGGCATCCAACTGGTCCATTTGACCTGCTTCCAACAGGGTTCCCAGGAATTTGCGGATCTCCGGCTTTAGGCCGCCGGGGACGGCCTTTTCCAGCAGATGGAGTTTGGCCTCGGTTGTCTGTCCGGGGTCCTCGACGGCAGCCCGTAGCGTCCGGTCATCCTGCAATGCCTGTCGGATGGCGCGCAGAGGACGGCTCCACGCTTCTACGGCCAGATCATAGATGGCAGCGGCATAGTCTTGGGGTCGGGCTTGTACGCTCACTTGAGTTCCTCGGTTTGCTCCAGGAATTCGGCGATGAGCCGATGCTGGGCTTGCTCATCCAATTCCAATGTCCTGCCGATGACCTTTTCCGAGATCGCCAAGGCCAGTTCGGCGACCTGCTGACGCAATTCGGCCATGGCCTGCTCACGTTCGCGGGCGATCTCTTCTTTGGCTTTCTCAATCTGCATTCTGGCTTCTTCGCGGGCCTTTTCCAGAATGTCTTGGCGGGCCTTTTCGCTCATCTGGGTCGCTTGGGCAATGATCTCCTGCCCCTCTTTGCGAGCCTCGGCCATGCGCCGTTCAAATTCTTGTTCTATCTCGGCTGCCCGTTTCGAGGCCCGTTCGGCATCTTCCAGTCCCTTTTTGATGCGCGCCGAACGCTCATCCAGCATCCGCAGGACCGGTTTGTAGGCGACAAAGTAGAGGAGCACCGCCAACAAGGTAAAGTTGACGATCTGGGAGATCAGATAGCCCAGATTTATGCCTAATGCTTCCAAGCGTCAACCTCCTCCGATTTACGAGTTGAGATTTACGATTTGATCTGCGATCCGGTGTGGTCAATCGTGAATCTGAATCGTAAATCTAGACAAATTTGATGATCAAGGCTACGACCAGGGCATAGATGCCGATGGCCTCGGTAAAGGCCAGGCTGAGGATCAAGGGCACAAAGATTTCCCCACTGGCTTCCGGGTTGCGTCCCAGGGCTTCCATCGCTTTGGAGCCGATCATGCCCAGCCCCAAGCCGGGTCCCAATGCGCCCAAACCGATGGCCAGGGCTGCTGCCAACAGTCGCATGGTCTCAGCATTCATTTGTACTCGTCCTCCTCGATTTGATTTACAATGGGTTTAGTGCTCTTCGCCATGGTTGCTCATGGCGGTCACAAAGAAGGCTACGGTCAGCATCATGAACACCAACGCCTGGACAAAGCCGACGAACAGTTCCAGGCCGTAGAAGGGCAAGGAAATTAGGTAGGGGATCAGGAAGGCCATCACACCCAGCAAGACTTCCCCGGCAAAGATGTTGCCAAAGAGACGGAAGGAGAAGGAGATGATCTTGCCGATCTCGCTGATCAGTTCCACGATCCCCACAAAGATCTCAATGAGGCCCATGAAAAAGGCCCCGATGCGCCCCACACAGCCCAGGCCGGGTTTGGTAAAGGCTTTGACGACGCCTTTCAGGGCGATGAATTTGCCAAAGTAACCCGGCCCCAACGCCCAGACGCCGAACACTTGGGTCATAAAGACGGAAACGACGGCCAGGGCCAGAGTGGTGTTCAGATCGGTGGCCGCCGAGCGGAACATGGGGGCCAGTTTATAGGTCGGTTCCTCATGCGCACCATGTTCGCCTTCCCCTTCTGCCTTAATCCAGAGGCCGATGGAATGATCCTCGTTGAGCCATTGAACCGGCTGGCCGTGTTCGCCTTCATGGGCTTCTTCCAGGATGCCCCAGCCACCGTAAAGGGGGGTTAACCCCAGCCAGTTGGAGACGATCAGGAAGAGCATGATGGTGGTGACGATGGGGAAGAACCGCCGCGCCCACTTGCGCTCGGTCGCCCCCTCTACCAAGCCGTAAAAGCCTTCGATGATCATCTCCAACATCCCTTGCCAGCGACCGGGAACCATTTCCATTTTGCGGGTGATGAGCCAAGAGCCGACAATGAGGATGATCATGGTCAGCCAGGTGGCCAGCAGGGTATTGGTGATGGGAAAGCCGAACAGGTGTAGGACGACTTCGGCAGGGATGGAAATTTCGGGGACGATCACGCCCGGAATGGGCAAGAGGCTTAACACGACCAATGCAACGATGAGAATCAGCGTTGGAATCAGCACTTTGCGGGATAGCAGTTTTGACACTACTCCGGTTCCTCCTCGTCCTTCGTTCCTGTTTGTCGGTCCTGGTCCTCGCCTGCCAGCGGAGATAAGGTCCGCAATGCGATCCGTGCTACCCCCACCGTGGCCGCTGCGATGCCAAGCACCGCCCCGATCAGGATGAAAAGCGGGGTGGTGTTCAATTTCTTATCGAGCCAAATGCCGAGAAAGAGGGGGACCATCAGCGAAAAGAGCATGGTCCAACTCAGGTTCCAGGCTAGGCCCCAGGCATGTCCAAACTTCATCAGCGTCTGATTCTTGAGCCATGTGCGCCAGATTATAGCAGAGGCCGGAGGATTTGGCAAATATCGCTTTTGGCAAATCCGGCTCTTTGCGCTCAATGTTCACCGGTGAGGGGGACGAAAAGGACGCCGGTAACGTCACGTTTGATGATCTTGTCCCCCTCCTTGGTGATCTGCCACAAGGTTTGATAGCCACCGCGCGGGCCGACGGGGATCACCATGCTCGCTCCATCTTTCAACTGCCGGATCAAGGGCTGGGGGATGTGGTCCGGTGCGGCGGTGACGATGATGGCATCGTAAGGAGCGTGCTCTTCCCAACCGTAATAACCATCCCCATGGCGGACGTGGACGTTGTGATAGCCCAATCGCTTGAGCCGCTCTTGGGCCTCGCGGGCCAGTTCTTCGATGATCTCTACGGTGTAAACCTCGGCAACGATCTCGGCCAGGATGGCCGCTTGGTAGCCGGAACCCGTCCCGACTTCCAGTACGCGGTCCGTGCTTTCCAGCCGGAGAAGCTCGGTCATCAGGGCGACGATGTAGGGCTGCGAGATGGTCTGCCCGTAGCCGATGGGCAGGGGATGATCTTCATAGGCTTGATCGCGGTACTGTTCCGGCACGAACTCGTGGCGGGGGACGCGCTCCATCGCGGCCAATACGTCTTGATCCGTCACGCCTCGGCGGCGGATTTGGGTCTCGACCATGTCCATTTTTCTCACCTCCCCGGCCCGCTTATTGTATCATGTTCCCAGGCGAATTTCAAGTGACGGTCGGACCGCTCCCACATTTGCGCTCCAGCCGCGCCAGGCGATGGACAAAAGCCGCCCGGTCGTCGCCCCGGCTGAGGTCCAGACCCCGCCGCGCCCAGGTTATGGCCCGCTGCAGGTCCACATCATGCCATTCGTAATGCTTGGCCAATTCTTCACAGGCCCAGGCCGAACCGGCTTCGGCCAGGTGCTGCCACCAGGCCACGGCCTCGCTGCGCCGTTCCTGCCGTTTGAGGAGCAACGCCAGATCGCGCATGGCCCGCCGACGCACTTCTGTTGTACCGGCCACTGCTGCGCGGCTCCAAGCCCACTCGGCCCGCCCGAACCGGCCCATTTCCTGCCAAATACGCCCCAAACCGTACAGGTCCTCCTCCGGGATCTTCTCCGGCAAGGTGTCTATCAGGTCGCATATGTGCACCGCCAACGTCACCAGGGAAAGGATGTCCTGGGCATTGTGGTAGAAAATGTCGGGCATCCGCCGAGCATCACCACTCCGGACATAGTCGGCGTAAAGGTAGGGAATGAGCCAACCTGGGACGTCTCGGCGGCTACGCCGAACACCCAGCACTTCTCGCTCCAAAGAGGACAAGGTACAAGAGGACAAGCGATGTTTCCACAGTCGGCGGGCTGCGGGCAACAGGTCCAGGTGAGGGACATCGTCCAGAGGCGACAACCGGCGTGTCAGGATGAAGCGATTTTCCAAGAAGGGCAGGTCAAACCCCTTGCCGTTGAAGCTCACCACCGCCGCCGCCCGACCGAGGAGGTCCCCCACGGCCTGTAGCTGGGCCTGTTCTTCACCATAGTCGCGCATAAAGAACTGATGGACGACAAACCGCCCCGTCTCAAACATGCCGACGCCGATGAGGAAGGCGCAGGCGCCCGCGCCCCCCAGGCCGGTGGTTTCTATGTCTATGAAGGCAATACGTTCCGGCTCGGCATCGGCCAGCCGTTCGTCGCGCGCCAGGTGGGCTGCGGTGCGCAGGTCTTTCTCCCAAAATTCGCCCAGGGCATGTATGCCGTGGCGCATCTCCGCCCCATAGGTCCGACGCAGTAGAAAGAAAGGACCGTGCTCTGTGCGCACAATCTGCCCGGCGGGCAGCAATTCTTCAACGGTATGGACACGCCGCCGAGGCCGAAGATGCCGCGCCCCCTGCAGCACACCCAGCCATCGCAACCGCTCGCTCAACGTAGCCGTCATACGCTTTTCCGGCCAAGTTAAAACAATGCACAATTCTCTCGGAGAATTGTGCATTGCGCCTTTGATCCTGTTTTGCCGCGTTAGCGGATCGCTTTTTCGGTCTGCCGATCAAAGAGGTGGATGTTATCCATGTTGACCACGACATCCAGCTCGTTGCCCACCCGCGCCGAGGTGCGCGGGTCCACGCGGGCGATGAACTGCTTTTTGCCGGTGAGCAGATAGACAAAGATTTCGTTGCCCATCAGCTCGGTCACGTCTACGGTCGCCGTCATCGGCTCGGCGCGGATGCCGGGTGGGGCGTATTCTCGGTCGTGGATGTCCTCCGGACGGGCCCCAAAGATCACCTGCTGGCCGAGGTAAGCGCGGGCAGCCTGTGCCTTTTCCGGCGGCAGCTTGAGCCGGAAGGTCCCGCCGTCCACGTACACATCCCCATCCTGCTCGACCAACGTCACGTCAAAAAAGTTCATGGCCGGGCTGCCGATGAAACCGGCGACGAACACGTTGTCCGGTTTGTCGTACAAGTTCTGAGGAGTATCCAACTGCTGCATGACGCCGTCACGCAGAACGCAGATGCGGGTGCCCATGGTCATGGCCTCTACCTGGTCGTGGGTGACGTAGATGAAGGTCGTTTCCAGCCGCTGGTGCAATTTAGAGATCTCGGCGCGGGTCTGAACGCGGAGCTTGGCATCCAGGTTGGAAAGAGGCTCGTCCATGAGGAACACCGCCGGTTCGCGGACGATGGCCCGGCCCAGGGCAACGCGCTGCCGCTGGCCGCCGGATAGCTGCTTGGGTTTGCGATCCAGCAGGTCCTCAATGCCTAGGATGGCGGCAGCCTCTTTGACACGGCGGTCAATTTCGCTTTTGGGCGTCTTGCGCAGTTTGAGGCCAAAGGCCATGTTGTCATAGACCGACATGTGGGGGTAGAGGGCGTAGCTCTGGAAGACCATGGCGATATTGCGATCCTTGGGCGGCACGTCGTTGACCAGACGGTCACCGATGTAGATGTTGCCTTCCGTCACCTCTTCCAATCCGGCCAGCATTCGCAGGCTGGTGGATTTGCCACAGCCGGAAGGCCCGACGAACACCAAGAACTCTTTGTCCTCAATATGGATGTCCAGGTCTCGGACGGCGATCACATCGCCAAATCTTTTCCACACATGCTCATAGGTGATGCTTGCCATTGTATGTTCTCCTTAGCGGATGGTAAGGAGGGCGATGGGGACAGAACTTTTCGGTCATCTCCCGCGGGGAGATGGGCATTCCCGCCGAAACCGCTCCCCAACGCCCTATGAGAGAGCAAGAAACCGACGGAGTACGGCTACCTTTTTTCTCCCGATGCACCTCCTTTCCCTTATCCGGCCCGATACGGGCCACACCCCTCGCTTCCTTCGCGCCGGACCGTGTGGCGCATTTCCAGACTTGGTGCAGGCCACGGCCCGCGCTCTGAACTCTCCCGCAAGGTTAAAGACCTGCCCCTACTTTTCCTCTTCCTTGCGGGACGCGGCGATGATCTGCTCGGCCAAATGGCTCGGCACTTGCTGATAGTCGGCGAATTCCATCGAAAAGACACCCCGCCCCTGGGTGAGGGAACGCAGGTCGCTGACGTAGCGCTGCATCTCGGCCAGAGGGACGAGGGCGGTGACGATGCTATTTTCACCCACTTGGTCCATACCCAAGACCTGGCCCCGCCGGGTGTTGAGATCGCTCAACACGTCCCCCATGTACTCTTCGGGGACGGTGATGGTGAATTTGTAGATCGGTTCCAAGAGCACCGGCCCGGCGTTTTTGACGGCAAGCTTGAAAGCCTCGCGCCCGGCGATCTGGAAGGCGATGTCTTTGGAGTCAACAGGGTGTTCCTTGCCGTCATAGACGGCTACCAGCACATCTACCACCGGATAACCGGCAATGACACCCTGGGCCATAACCGACCTGACCCCTTTGTCAATGGAGGGGCCAAAGGTCTTGGAGACATTCATCCCGACTACTTCCCAAACGAATTCGTAGCCGGCGTCCCGCTCCAGCGGTTCGACGCGCATGTGGACTTCGGCAAACTGGCCCGCGCCGCCCGTTTGCTTTTTGTGGCGGTATTGGGCCGTGGCGGTGCGGGTAATGGTCTCCCGATAGGGGACTTTGGGTACGGAGGTCTCCAGGCCCAGGCCAAAGGTATCGGCCATGCGCCGGATGGCAACGCTGATGTGGGTATCGCCCATGCCGGAAAGGATCGTCTCGCGGGTGATCTTGTCTTGCCGCCAGGTCAGCGTCGGATCCTGCTCGCTCAGGCGGGTGAGGGTCGGGCTGATCTTGGCGGCATCGGCTTTGGTTTTGGGCCGGACGGCAACGGAGTAGAGGGGGTTGGGGTAAACCGGCGGCTCCAGCCGCAGCGGCGCACCTCGGTCGCAGAGGGTATCACCGGTCAGCGTTTCGCTCAGCTTGGCTACCGCGCCGATGTCGCCCGCCGGGACGCGAGGAGTCGGTATTTGCTCCTTGCCGCGCACGGTGTAGAGCTGCCCCAGCCGCTCTTCACCACCGGTACGGCTGTTGTACACCCGCGAATCGGATTCCAACGTGCCGGAAAAGACACGGAAGTAGGAGAGCTTACCCACGTAAGGATCGGCCACGGTCTTGAAGACCTGGACGGCCAGCGGCCCCGCGGGATCGGATTGCAACTCTACCGTGGTGTTGGTCGCCGGGTTCGTGGCTTGGTAGGGAGCAGCATCGGCAGGGGAAGGCAAGAGATCAATGACGGCCCGCATCAGAGCGTGGACGCCAACGTTCATTGCCGCCGAACCACACAGGACCGGAGCTATCTCTCCCTGGGCGATACGTGCCTTCAGCCCCTCCCGAATCTCATCCGCCGTCAAGGTCATTTCCTCAAAGTACTTTTCCATCAGCTCATCCTTGCCTTCGGCGGCAGCTTCGATAAGGGTCAGACGGGCTTCTTCCACGGCATCGGCCATGTCGTCGGGGATGGAAGTGGGCTTCCCCTCCGGCCCCAAGTAGGCCTTCTCGGCGATCAGGTCTACTACGCCCCGGAAATCGGCCTGGCTGCCGATGGGCAGCTGGATGGGAACGGCGGTCACGCCCAGCTTGGCCGAGATCTGGGCGACGACGGCTTCAAAGTTGGCATTGTCCCGTTCCATCTTGTTGACAAAGGCCAGGGGAGCCAGTTTCCGATCTTGGGCGTAATGCCACACCTGTTCGGTCCCCACTTCAACGCCGCCTACGGAATCCAGGACCAGGATCGCCCCTTCCACCACGCTGGACGCGCTGATCACCTCCCCCACGAAATCCATGTAACCGGGGGTATCGATGACGTTTAGTTTATGCTTTTGCCATTCACAAGGGATCACCGAGGCGTTGATGGACATTTTGCGTCGGCGTTCCTCGTCATCCCAGTCGGAGACCGAGGTCCCATCATCTACACGCCCCAGGCGGTTGACCGCCCCGGTGTTGAACAGCATCGCTTCGACCAATGATGTCTTGCCCGCGCTGCTATGCCCCAGCAGAACCAGGTTTCGTATTTTGTCGCTCGCGTAGATCGTCATCCAAACTCCTCCATCATTTGCGGTTGGCAATCTATTGTAAGGCATATCGGCCCAGATGTCAAACGATGGACGGCCCGCCGGAGAAGGGGGTGTATTTCAAAATTGTGGGTAAGTTTGACACATAGGGGGCAGGGCCAGGCGTTGCAGCATGGCATCCCAGCGGCGGCTATGCACCTCCCCCAAGGCAGCCAACATCCGCGCTGCTCCCGATCGGCTCCACCGTTGCCCCCCGCGCTTCATACGCCAC